>Ga0114962_10000977_pt1 | contig 24749 bp, 29 predicted proteins | sample C_130820_MF_Meta_FD_87017 | JGI IMG/M metagenome (GOLD analysis project Ga0114962, IMG submission 87017) | Freshwater microbial communities from Lake Croche, Canada to study carbon cycling - C_130820_MF_MetaG | ecosystem: Environmental > Aquatic > Freshwater > Lake | place: Lake Croche, Canada... | reverse complement strand
GTGGATACACAGTAGAAGTGTATATTCTGAGTGGGGAAGTCACGGAGTTGATAAATTAAAAATAAAGATAGGAAAAACGTTTTATAGAAAGAAAGAATCGGGTAAACATAGATATATTAAGTTTATTTCCAACAAAATAGAGAACAAAAAACTCATAAAATCATTAAAACATCCAATATTACCCTATCCAAAGGTTGGTTCTTATGTTGAAGAAATAACACAAATAACAATTGAAAATAACATTGATAATTTGTATTTTTGATTATATTTATATAACATATGACAAAAAAACAATTGAGAAACCTCATTCGTGAATGTATTTCTGAAGTAAAAGTCGCTAAGGCAATAAAAGAAATAGTGAATGAGTCATTGAAACCGATGAAATTCACCAAACAACAATCATTGGAAGCCAAGATGGAAGAATTGGCCGAGGACGCTGCCAAGGCAAACAAGGATGCTAAAGTTGTTTATGACGACTACAAGAGATACAATGTATGTGACTGTGATCCTCATTATTTTAGTATTCATCCAATGACAGATGACAGTTTTGATGTTACCTATTTCAAGAATAAAACTGACCGAACCAAGAAATTGAATTTGAATTTTGAAGAGTTGAAAAAGTATGTCATTGAAACTCTCAAAGAAAATGGGCCCGATTTTGGACAAAAGAAGTGGGAAAAGTGCGTGGTGAATTCGGACGACAAAGACGGAAATAAGAATCTTGACAAACCACAAGAAACTAATGAAAAGAAAGAAGATGCCGTTGAAAAGAAAGATGATCTACCAACTGCTCCAATGAAGACGGTTGAAAAAATAAAGAAACAACTAGATCATAGTGTTAAAGATGAAAGTGCAGATGGTAAGCGAAATGTGGGTAAATTTGCAGATTACAAATATCCAAAGCAAAAAGATGATAAAATCGTAATCAAACAAAAAACATTCAAAGGAAAAGGTAGACCAAAAAAAGATTAATTTACATTTGAAATCAAACCGTCAATTTACGTTGACGGTTTTTTGTTTGACTTTTAGAGAAAGTGATGTATGATGATTTCATCATGAAGAACATAGACATTAGATCTCTAATCAAGGATAGTCACGCGATTAAGCCATCGGAACTCGTAATTGATAACACCAAATGGAAGTACTTAGTAAGATCTGTATATCGAGGGAAGAATATTTTGATTGTTGGTCCCACTGGATGTGGTAAGACATTGGCAGCACAATCTGTTGCTAAAGCATTGGATCGCCCTTACTTTTATTTTAATTTGGGCGCTACGCAGGATGCGAGGGCATCACTAATTGGTAATACTCATTATCGCAAAGAAACGGGAACATTTTTTAGTGAATCTACCTTTGTTAAGGCAATCAAGACTCCAAACGCGGTAATTCTTCTTGACGAAATCAGTCGTGCGCATCATGATGCGTGGAATGTATTGATGACGGTATTGGATGATATTCAGCGGTATTTGCGACTTGATGAAAAACAAGATAGTGAAGTGGTTAAGGTAGCCGAAGGTGTTTGTTTTATTGGAACTGCTAACATTGGAAATGAGTATACTGCTACCCGTGTCATGGACCGAGCATTAATGAGTCGGTTTCCGATCAAGGTTGAAATGACTCCGATGGATTTTAAAACTGAATTTCAATATTTGAAGACTCGTTTCTCTATTACTGAGGAATCTTCATTAAAGATTCTATCGGCGGTATGTGAAATTGCGAATCTTACTCGGGAACAAATTAAGAGCGAAGATAGTAAGCTTACCAATTTCATACCCACACGGTCTACAGTTGAAATGAGTGAACTTATACTGGATGGTTTTGATTTGTCTGAAATTGCAGAAACTACGATTTATCCAAATTTTATGAACGATGGTGGAGTTGATAGTGAACGTACCTATATGAAACAAGTTGTTCAAAAATATATTCCAAATGCCTCTCCTAGTAATCTAATCAATGATCCACTGAACAATTCTCAACCTCCATTTTAATTTAAAGTATATGGATACAACATACAGTGATTATTGGTTGGAAGATTTTGAATTTGATGAAGTTGATGAACAAAATGCGATCAATACAAATCTGATCAAGTTGTCTATGGCCCGTAGAGCTATTAGTAACTTCGTTCATATTTTGACCAACAAAAATATTCCTGTATTTTTCAATGATGGCGGCGATAATTCTACAGATGGAAAGTCTGTTTATATTTCTTCTGATATTGTAAAGAAGGATGATTTTGACACTGCTGTAGGACTTGCTCTACACGAAGGCAGTCATGTTATATTGTCCGATTTTGATATTTTCAAAACTATCTGGCAGAAAGTTCCTGTCAATTTGTATAAACATGCCGAGAAACTTCAAGTTTCAAAAGAAGATGTTCATATTCTGGTAAAACACATTCTCAATTATATTGAGGATCGTTATATTGATAATTTTGTATACAAAAATGCTCCCGGTTATCGTGGGTATTATACTGCTTTGTATGATACATATTTTAATAGTCCTAAAATTGATCAAATGTTGAAGAGTCAGTTGTATAGAACTCCCAGCATTGCAAGTTATGAATCCCGTATCATTAATTTTAATAATATCAATACAGATCTTGAGTCCTTACCAGGTCTACGTGACATTGCAAAACTGATCAATTTATCAAAAATTGATCGGCTGACAACACCAAAAGATCGGTTGTTACTTGCATACGAAGTGTGTGAAGTTATATTAAAAAATATAACAGAACATCAAGATGAGGCAGTTAAATCGTCTGCACAATCAGTCATGAAAGGTAAATCCACAGAGGATTCGTCTATATCGGAGGAATCAAAGGATTCTTCTGAATCTTCCAATCATAATGAATCTATTGACGACATTCTTGGCGGAGACACCAATCAAGTTGCATCTTCCAACGTGGATGTTGTAAAAGACAATATTGGGACTGATCCCAAGATTTCTGGCAGTAAACTTGCCACGATTAAAAAGGCGATTGAAAAACAGAAAAGTTTTTTGGAGGGAAACATCAAAAAGAAGAAAGTTACCGCCAAAGATAAGACAATTTTGGATTCAATTGATAAGTCAGGAATTACATTATCAACCGTTGGATCTACTTATATTAAAGCTGATGGTTCTCACAGTGTGGATTGTATCGTTGTCAAGAGAATGAATTATGAACTACTTAGTAGTAAATTATTTCCATTGACATCTAAAGATCCAATGAAACATATGCCGGTTGCGGATGAAAATATCACAAAAGCGGTTAATTCAGGAATTATCAAGGGAACTATTCTGGGAAGAAAACTACAATTGCGCAATGAAAGTAATACTACAAAGTATATGCGTAAGCCATCTGGTCACGTAGATAAACGGATTTTATCCGAATTGAGTTTTGAAAATGAAAACATTTTCTATTCAATGAATGTGGATAAATATAATAAATCATATATACATATTAGTGTAGATGCAAGTTCCAGTATGTCCGGAGAAAAGTGGTTATCAACAATGACTGCTGTGGTCGCTATTTGTAAAGCTGCATCAATGATTGATAATTTACGTGCAAGTGTAAGTTTTAGAACAACATTTATGGCATCCAGAGGAATGGATATTCCATATGTAGTTATTGCATATGATTCAAATACCGATAAAATTAGCAAAGTAAAGAATTTATTTAAATATATTCGTCCATCTGGATGTACCCCCGAAGGACTTTGTTATGAATCAATTATGAATGAATTGCCCACGTCAACAGATGATGATTTCTATTTTCTAAATTTTAGTGACGGTCAACCATGTATGAATTATTTGGATGTAAATAATAATTCTATTTCTTATAGGGGAGAACCAGCTGCCGCACACACACGTCAACAAGTTAATAAAATTAGGGATCGTGGATATAAAATATTGAGTTATTTCATTAAAAATCAATCCACGTCATCATATATTTTGGGACAATCAGATATTAAATTGGACGATAAAATTCATAATATGTTTAAAACAATGTACGGAATAAATTCGTCATTTGTGAACATTAAAAACATTTTTGATATTGCTAAAACAATTAATAAAATGTTTTTACAAAAAGATTGACATAAGTCGTTGAGTGTGTTAAATTTAAGGTGTCGGTTAAATATAAACAACAAATAAAAAATAAAAAGGAAAATTGATATGAGTAATGTAATTAAGAAGACGGATCGTAAGAACAAGACTAATCAGGTGATTAAGTGGCCAAGTGCGGATTCGTTCTTTACAATTAAGACAATAAATATAGACAATAGTGATTTTAAAGAAATTACACTACGTGTGCGTCTCAAGAACGCACTTGAAGAAGGGCGTATTTCGGAACTAGGAACTATTCACGGAGGTAAGGGACGACCAACAATTGCATTCGCAATGACGCCAGTTTCACCAAAAGCGATTGAAGCTGCTAAGAATGCAGAAGTTCTTTTGCACGACCGTTATATGGTCAATATTGTGAACATCAAGGTAGATTCTACTTCTTCTCAAACTGAAGTCATGACAACATCCGACGTGACCAAATCGGAAAAGGTTAATGCTTAAGAAATCAAAAAAGATTGGTGACAAAAAGGTGTCGTATATCAAATTATACGACACTTTTTCTTTTGAAGATAACTATCGTATCAATGTACATTTGAAGTTAATGACAATATATATGATGGTGGGCACTATAAAAATATGAAAGATATTATCATACTATATTTAGATAAATTTAAGAGAAAGTTTCTGGTATACAAAGAAAAAGAGTTGTATGATATGGAACTACCATTGGAATATGTTGATGACGGAAGAAACATGTATCTAGGTGATTTAAAAGAAAAGTGGGAAATCAAAGAAGTTAAATCCACTAAAAATGAATTGACTATTAAATTTAAATTGGTCTTTCGTAAGACATAAATAATATGATAAATGAGTATTTTGATCAATTTGATTATGATCTAGAAAAGAAAAAGTTTCTGGATAATTTGTTATTCTTAAAGAGCATGTCTGTTGAAGAACAAACATTTTATAAGAAATGGTCAGAAATACAAACAGTTGATAATTACATCAATAGATCCTCACAGACAAAAGCTAAAATTTGGACTCCAACTGACATTAATAATGAACAACTTACGATTGATGAAGTTAATTCAATTAACCCCACAATTGTTTATGTGGATAATGAATCCTTAGATATAGATTGGGTAATGTTAAGAACATTCTGTCACACGATGGAATATGCTCAAACTCCCGGCAGATTCATAAAACTTTTAATTACTGATGGTAATATAGACAATCCCCGTTATTTGGGAGCCGTCAGTATTTCCAGTGATGTAATCTGTATTACAGATAGAGATAACTATATAGGTTGGACATCTGAAAATCGGTTAGAGGACAAAAAACTTACTAACAGTGCGATTGGTAGTTGTATCATGAGCACTCAACCATTTGGTTATAATTTCTTGGGGGGTAAATTGGTTGCTGCCCTCGTCACCAGTTCTAAAATTAGAGAATTGTGGAAACAATTATACAATGAAACTTTGGTCGGAATAACCACGACCAGTCTGTATGGTAGTTATAGTATGTATAATAGTTTAAAGTGGTGGCATAAATGTGGCAGTAGTGCCGGTAAAATGAATATTAAACCGGATGATAGTGTATATGATGTATGGCATGACTGGTTGAAGGAAAATGAATCGGTTAAATATAATGATGCGATGACTCAAAAAGAGGGAGTGAGCGGGCCTGTTACTGGAGCAAAAAATAGAGTTATTGCTATGATCTTTCAAACATTAAAGATTAAATCATCCGATTTCACTCATGGCTATGAAAGGGGCGTTTATTATAGTTGTTTTTATGAAAACACCAAAGAGTTCCTTCAAAATAAGATTGCCGAGGATAAATTAGTAATGAAAAAATTGTTTAAGGAAGATACTAATGCTATTATAGATTGGTGGAAACCAAAAGCCATAGAAAGATACAAACGGTTAAAAACAGACAATAATCTCAAATCTGACATCTTATTTTATAATAAAATGATGGGTATGACTTATGATGAAGCCAAATCCAAATACTTTAACGAAGTCGGCCGATAATTCTTGACTTATTCTAAATAATAGGTTATAGTTCATACAATGAAAAAATCATTGTGTTGCATTAGTTTAAAATTACAAGAAAGTGGTATTCACGCTAATACCATGACCAGAACTAGGTTTCTTGCATTGGAACGAAAAAGTGCAGAACGTATTGTCGCGGATCGTACTCTCAACAATGTACGTGTAACAAAAAAAACTCTAGAATTTTGTGCTTCCAAAAGATGGAATTATAGAATTAGTAGTGGTATGATGCCGCTTCAAACGCTTCCAGATGCAAATCTGAGTATGACAAATAATTATAATTTTGATATCATCAAACATGAATTCAAATTGTGTGCAGATGTTATCAAAAAATACAATATGCGGTGCAGTACTCACCCAGATCAATTTGTTGTGCCTGCTAGTGCAAATCCAAATGTTTCTAAAAAATCAGTGGAAGAATTGATTGTTCATGGAGATATGATGGATCTAATGGAATTACCTCAATCGTATGATGCACCCATCAATATTCATATGAATTCTTATAAAGGTGATATCAAAGAAATTGCCAAACGTTTTATTGATGTATACAACAATTTACCAATCAATGTAAAATCTCGGTTGGTACTCGAAAATGAAGACAAGCCAAATAGTTGGAAGGTAGAAGAGTTGTATGAATTTATTTATTCAAACACCGGCATTCCGATTACTTACGACAATCTTCACTATCGTTGTAACCCAGGCAAATTGTCTGCTACTGAAGCATTAAAACTTGCCATTAGTACATGGGGAAAATATCGTCCATTATTTCATTTCAGTGACAATGATATTAATAATAAAAATCCACGAGCACATACGGACTATGTTCGTGAATTGCCAGTTGAATATAAAAATAATATTAATGATATTGATTTTGAATTTGAATTTAAAGCGAAAGACTATGCTATTGAAAAATTTGAAACCCAACACAAATTATAAAAAAACAAACATGTTGACGATTGGGTTATAGTAGTGTATGATGATTTTGTGTTAGTAATAAAGCTAACAAAAAAACAAAAAAAGAAAACATATGATCGTTACAAATAGTAAGAAGCGCACCACATTTGCTAAGACCACCGTTCAAGGCGTTCGCGCTCACATCGTTGTTCCATTTGCTAGTACCAAGCGTGCTACTAAGTTGGTCATCGTTGAAGGTGACAAGCGAATTGAACTCAATGGACGCCAAGTGAATGCAATTTCCCGCGTCATTGGTTCAACCAAGAAGGCTTCTAGCAAGCGATAAAAAATAGATAAACACATCAATTGTCAAAAGTATATGGGAAAAACATATAGAAGAGACTCTGAATTTAGAAAAAATTCAAAGAGTTCTTCCAAAAAAGAAAATAAGAACAAGAAACAGAAGTTTTCGGATTCCGATAGTAAAAAGAAGACATTTGATTCTACTGACGAAACCGAAAATGCTTATTGAAATAGTAATATTGACAATTGTTTGTGGAATATCTTTGTTATATATCCCTGTAGTGCCGGTAGTATTTACACTATTGGCACTATTTTCTTTATACAAGATCAAAACACTGGAAGAAAAGTTGGACGTTCTTGATGAAAGAACCGTAAAACTATCCGAAGAGATAAAATCTTTGTATAAAAATCAAAAGGATATATCATTGATAGTCACGACAATTCGTAACAGAATAAATAAACTGAAATCGCATGGCAAGAATCCCGAAAAAGAAAAAGTCCGAACAGTCCAACAAAGACTCAACGACATCGAACAAAGAGAACGTGATCTCAACGACGAAGAGTAAGTCATTATTTGATCATATTAATCATATTCGTGAGATCAAATCCGAATCTTATTATGATCAATTGACGGAAAAAGAAAAACGGGATTTTAGTAAATATACACTTTTGATTGGACTGAGTATGGACCCCGATAGTATTGAAGGTGTCGCATACTTATCCCAGTTTATGGAAGTAATTCCAAACAAACAATTTTACAAGACCTGTTGTGACTTGGTTCCTAGAGGACGAAAGTTTTGTAAATGGATCAAATCAACCAAATCCAAGACAAATAAGGAATTGATTGATTTATTGTCGTTTCACCTACAAATAGGTAAAGATGAAGCAAGAGATTATTGTAAAATTCTATTCAAAGACCAAGTTGGTATAGAATACCTTGTCGGTATATGTTCCAAATACGGAAAAACTGAAAAGGAGATTGATAAATTATTAAAAGATGAGTGACATAAAAACAAAAAAAATCATTGGTATATCAGGTTTAGCTAGATCTGGTAAAAATCTGTTTTGTGATATCGCAATTCAAGAACTAAATAAACGAGGATATAGTGCAAAACAATATGCACTTGCTTATTTTCTTAAAAAGGACTGTGAACAGTTTGTTAAGGAAAAGTTGAATTTGAACGTCTTTAGTGAGAATACCGAGGAGAAAAACATTTTTCGTGAATTATTAGTATGGTACGGCAGTATAAAGCGGAAACAAACCGAAGGTCGTTATTGGACCTCATTGTTATATAAAGAAATAGAAAAAGAGCCAAGTGATATAGTGTTCATATCAGATATACGATATGTTCAATATCTAAAAGATGAAGTTCATTGGATCCAAAAAGAATTGGGTGGTAAACTCGTTCATTTAAGTAAATATACAGTCAACGATGATTATATGCACATTTATGTTGAACCACCCAATGAACATGAACGAATTAATGACCCTCTTATAAAGGGTTTAGCTGACTATACCGTAGAATGGCAGGATATATCATCAACATCAAACAATGTAATTAAATTGAACGAATGTGACTATCTTAAAGAGATGGTCAACAAGTGTTTGAATACAATCATCTAGATATAGCATTCAATACTGTTCCATTGTTGGATATTTGAACAAACGCTTCAGATGGAAACTTTGCAAATAATTGACTTTTAAACGAAGGCAATATTTGAGAAGATGTATTGTATAGTGAATAACATGTGGATAATTTCTCACTTTTTTGATTTGCTTTACAATTACATATTCCATTGAAGTCGTTTATGCAGTTTACAAATTGCCCAAAAACTGGATGTAAACCCACAAATCCGTTGTTGTTCAAGAAATAGAAAAATTCCGTTACATTTGTTATTACCATGATAATATTTTTCTATAAATATGGTATAGTGCGAGTGATAATGCAAATACAATGGTAAAATCCCATTCATTTTCCAAAAAATACCATCCTATCACCAAAGACAACCATGTTGTAAAGCATATTGGACACGTTATCAATCGTGTAAAAAAGTTGTTGTGTTTCTGTAATAGATATGAATGATATGTTAATTCAAAGTTATTTTGCTTCGCAACACGATAGTCTTTTACTCGGAATAAATTGAAACCAAATAGACGAACATATTCAACGAATGCTTCGGTTTCAAACCAAACTATATTTAGGAATAATATAAAGAAAATTACTTGTGTCATGGTCATATATATGTTAAAGTTGTATTAGATTTTATTTATAAATTATGAAAGGAATTGTTTTGTCCGGAGGAACTGGTAGTAGATTGTATCCACTGACAACTGTGGTTAATAAACAACTATTACCTGTATATGATAAACCAATGATTTATTATCCGTTTTGTACAATGATTAGTTGTGGTATAACTGAAATTTGTATTATTTCTACTCCTGAATATTTACCTTTATATGAAAAACTTTTTGGTAATGGTAACCAATTTGGATTAAAAATTTGTTATAAGGTTCAATATAAGCCAAAAGGAATTGCAGAATCATTTATCATTGCTGAAGAGTTTATCAATAATGAACCTGTGGGTTTAATTTTGGGAGATAATATTTTTCACGGTATGCCTAGAATAAAACCTATATTAAATGGTGCAATTATTTTTGCATATGAAGTTAATGATCCTAGTGCGTATGGTGTAGTAGAATTTGATGAAAATGGGTTGGTTTTGTCTATAGAAGAAAAACCAAAACAACCAAAAAGTAAATATGCTATACCTGGATTATATTTTTATGATAAAAATGTAGTTGAATATGCTAAACAATTAAAACCATCTCTTAGAGGAGAATTGGAAATTACGGATTTAAATAAAATTTATTTAGATCGAAAACAACTTGGAGTCATTAAATTTCCAAGAGGCACTGCATGGTTAGATGCTGGTTCCCCAGAAACATTATTTCAAAGTGGAATGTATATACAATCAATTCAAGAAAGGCAAGGAATTAAAGTTGCTTGCATTGAAGAAGAGTGTTATAATAAAAAATTTATAAATAAAAATCAATTAAAGAATTTAGTGGACAAATTGCCCATTAGTGAGTATAAACAATATTTGGAGAAATTATTATGATAATATTATTTGGATCAACCGGATATATAGGAAGTGAATTTAAAAATCAATTAGAAAAAATGAATCTAAATTGTATGTGTTGGCCTGATGCGGCGAATACTACATTTCAAGATTTAGAACGATGGTATGAAAAACAAAGTTATCCTATAATTGATTTTGTTATTAATGCTGCTGGGTATACTGGAAAACCAAATGTTGATGTATGTGAAAAAAATAAAGATATTACGATTCATGCTAATATCATATTCCCACAGATATTAACCGATTGGTGTATGTTAAACGAGATTACTCTGGGACATGTATCTAGTGGATGTATTTATTCTGGTAGAAGAGAAGATGGAAATCCGTTTACTGAAGATGATATTTCTAATTTTTCGTTTAGACAAAACAATTGTAGTATATACAGCGGTATAAAAGTAATGTCTGAAAAGTTAGTAAGAATTTGGGAAAAATCTTATATTTGGAGATTAAGAATGCCATTCGAAGAACGAGATAATCCAAGAAATCTTTTGAGCAAGTATTTGAAATATTCTAAATTATTAAATGCAGAAAACTCTATCTCTCATAAAGAAGAATTTGTAAATGCATGTATTCAAACATTGACTAAAAAAGTACCATATGGTATATACAATGTAACTAACACAGGATATGTTACCACACAGATGATTATTGATAAATTTAAAAAAACTATTGCAAAAGATAGAGTATTTGAATTAATCGAAAATGAAGATTTTTATAAATCATGTGCAACTACACCTAGATCTAATTGTATATTAGATAATAGTAAATTATTAAATGTCGGTATTAAAATGAAAGATGTAAACGAAGCGGTGGATTATTGTTTGAATAATTGGAAATAATATGAATAAAAAACAAGTTATAGTTGATTTTATAAATCAAGTAAAAAAAGAACAGTTTATACCTGAATACTGTCATAATCTTAAGGGAGCAAAGAATAAAGTATTTTATTCTGGTCCTATGATGGACGATGATGAATTAGTAGAAGCGATTGATTCATTATTATTTGGAAAGTGGTTTAGTAGTGGTGAAAAAGTATATAAATTTGAACAGGAATTTAGTAAAAAAATAAATCAGAAGTATTCGGTAATGGTTAATTCCGGTAGTTCTGCCAATCTTGTAATGATTGCGGCTCTTAAAAAACATTTCAAGTGGGTAGATACGGATGAAATTTTGTTATCTGTTGTAGGATTTCCAACCACATTGAATCCTATTATTCAAAATAATTTAAAGCCTATATTTGTAGATATTGAATATAACACTCTTAATTTTGATTTGGATCAATTGGAAAAAAAGATTACATCAAATACTAAAGCAATCTTTATTTCTCCTGTATTGGGTAATCCTCCTGATATGGATAAATTAGTTGAAATTTCCAATAAATATGGAATTCAATTGATTATGGATGGTTGTGATAGTTTTGGTAGTAAATGGAAAGGTAAAGACTTATGCGAATACGCAATTGCATCTAGTTGTAGTTTTTATCCCGCACATCATATTACTACTGGTGAAGGAGGTATGGTTAGTTCAAATATTGAAGAAATTGTAAAATTAGCTAGATCATTTAGTTGGTGGGGTAGAGACTGTTTTTGTGTAGGTCCAGCAAATCTATTAAAAAATGGTAGTTGTAATTGTAGATTTAGTAATTGGATCAAAGAACTACCATATCAAATTGATCATAAATATTTCTTTACCCAAATTGGTTATAATTTAAAACCTCTTGATTTACAAGGCGGAATTGGATTGGCTCAGTTAAAGAAATCTGATGGATTTCATGAAATCAGAAAGATTAATAAAAAAACAATTCAAACAATTCTTGAAACTATCGAAACTTTGAAGTTTCCAAATCAAGATGAAAGAGCGGATGTATCTTGGTTTGGTGTTCCAATTATTTGTGATTCTTATTTATCTAAAAATAAATTGGTTAATTATTTAGAATCTAATGGTATTCAAACAAGAAACTATTTTGCAGGTAATATATTATTACATCCTGCTTATTCTCATTTGGAACATTGGAGTAATTATCCAAATGCAAATGGTGTACTTGAAAAAGTATTTTTTATTGGGTGTTCTCCAACTATTACAAGTGATAATATTGAATATATTAAAGAAGTAATTTCTAAATATGAAAATTGATTTATTTGGTGGCACTGGATTTATAGGTAGTAACTTTAATAAGTTATATGATGAGTATACTCATGTACACAATAGAGAAGATAATGTTCCTATACATGATAATGTGTTGTATATGATTAGTACTACACATAATTATCATGTATTTGATGATATTCATAAAGATGTAGACATCAATCTGACAAAGTTATTGAACGTATTACAAAATTGTAAAGATAAGAATATTGTTTTTAATTTTATTAGTAGTTGGTTTGTATATGGTGATGTACAATTACCAGCAAAAGAAGATGATAACTGTAAACCAAGGGGATTCTATAGTATTACTAAACGATGTGCTGAAGACTTGATTGTAAGTTATTGTGAAACGTTTAAGATTAAATATAAAATATTAAGATTATGCAATGTATATGGTCCATCTGACGGAGGAGTATCAAAACAAAAGAATGCTTTACAATATCTAATTAATAAAATTAAAGCTAATAATGAAATCAAATTATATTATGATGGTGATTTTATTAGAGATTATATGCACGTTGATGATGTATGTAAGGCAATTTATTCTGTAATACATCAAGGGGAGTATAATCAAATTATAAATATTGGCAGTGGTATTCCTCAAAAGTTTAGAGAAATCATTGATTTCGTTGTAAAAGAAACAAATTCAACCAGTAAAATTACTGCTATTGATGCGGTGGATTTTCACAAAATTGTACAAGTAAAAGACATGTATATGGATGTGAGTAAACTAAACAATTTAGGATTTAAACAAAATATAGATATTTTTAAAGGAGTTAAACAATTAATATGAACATACTAGTAACAGGAGGATGTGGTTTTATAGGAAGTCATTTCATTGAAGAGATCTTGAAATTGACGGATTTAAATATGGTTTATAATTTAGATTGTGGCACATATGCAGCTAATAAACATTTACCATTTCAAGAAGATTCTAAGTATCATAGATTGAATATGGACATTTCAGCGCCATATTTTTCAGATCAAAAAAAATATTTTGAATCACTAAATTTAGACTATATAATTCATTTTGCGGCTGAATCTCATGTGGACAATTCAATTAAAGGTCCAAAGAAGTTTATTGATACTAACATCAATGGTACGTTTAATTTATTAGAGATTTTTAAAGGTATTAATATAAAAAAGTTTATTCATATATCAACAGATGAAGTATTTGGTAGTTTAAGTTACACAGAGTCAGAATTTAATATAGATAGTCCATATAGACCAAATAGTCCTTATGCTGCAAGTAAAGCTGCAAGTGACTTATTGGTAAGAAGTTATATAAAGACATATCAATTTCCTGGTATTATCACTAATTGTAGCAATAATTTTGGACCAAGACAATTCCCAGAAAAGCTTATACCAGTTTGTATTAATAAATTAAAAAATAAAGAAAAAATACCATTGTATGGAAATGGAGAGAACATTAGAGATTGGATCTATGTTAAAGACCACGTTAATGCGTTAATTAATGTTCTATTAGATGGCAATGTAGGAAAACAGTACTTGATTGGAGGTAACAATGAAATATCTAATATACAATTAATACATTTGATTGTTGATACATATGAAACTGTAACAAATAAGAAAGCTGATTGGGAATTGTTTGAATACGTAACGGATCGTAAAGGACACGATTTTAGATATGCAATTGATACCAAAGACTTTATGATGGAATTTCCAAATTTTAAATTAAGTGATTTTAATGAAGGTTTAAAAAAAACTGTTCTGAGTTATCTTTAATTTTTAACTACAATTAAATTCTTTTCATACGTATTTAAAGATTTAATTGTAAATTTAAATATATCAAATTCCATATCTCCAATTTCTCCTGAATCTTTTAAGATTTTAGAAAGATTGGAGATAATTTGTATATTATTATTATTTAATTTGTTTCCGTCAAATTGGATTAATATATTATTTGATTTTTCGTTATTTAAAGATTTTACTCTATTTTTTAAATTAAATGGAGTGAGAGATTGATTATCATTGATATAAGATTTAATATCACAATCGACATAAATAGTAGAACACCAGTATTCTAATACACTCAATATTTGATGGTCACAGTTATTAATAACTAATCCGACATCATATTTTGAGTTTATGATAGGATAACTATATTCATCATTTTCAATCCAAGATCCCCATTTTCTGATATAATTTTTGTAATTTTTATCACAACATTTTTTATAAAAGTCATCATCTTTTTGTATTTTTTCTGTCCATCGATGACCTCTACATGTTAAGTGATATACCAATGAATCTCGACTTTGAATAATATCATATCCATTTAAAATGAACCTTTGAAATATATCACTGTCTTCATATGGAAATGGTGCAAACATTACATCATGACCACCAATTTCCATAAAATCTTTTTTATACATACACCAAGGCGCAAAAATTCCTTTGGTTGTAACATCACATGAAGATTTTTGTTCAGATATACAAAATTCTTCAAATTCTTGTATTTTAAAATCGCTGTGTTCTAGTCCGAAATTTTTTACAATTTTTTCTTTTCCTGCTGGATGTAAAGGAGGTTCAATACGAGTAGCAGAAACTACAGTTTTATCTTTTAAATGTTTTAATAGATTTTCCACATAATATGGTCCACATATCATGTCTGCATGGAATATTGAAAAGATATCATTTTTACACATTTCAACACCTATATTATACAATACAGTGTGACCTACAGGACTTTTTTTGTTAAAATATTTAATCAGATTATCATCTGATAGACCATTTAACCACTCTATAGTACCATCACTTGAACAATCATCTAAAATTACAATTTCATGATTTTTATAATATTTTCTTATACTATCATAAGCGTTTTTTAAATATTTTATATTATTTTTCGATGGTATTATAAAACTGATATTCATAATTTTATTTTGGTAAACATATTAGATTGCAAAGTTCTCCAATTATAGTATCGTTTATACTATTTATTTTCTTCATTTTATCTGGATTACCTAATCCAGAATTATCCCGTCCGATGTCATATATATCATAGTTAATTGACTGAATTGTATATATAAGATCATTTACTTCTGATGTTGTAGATCCTGAGTAAAGTTCTGCCATTAGAATTGGTTTAATTGACTTTATAATTGGATATATAGTTTTTATAATTTCTTTGTCATGACCTTCCGCATCAACTTTAATTAATTTAATATTTGAAATGTCATCTTTATGATTTTCATTTAAGAAATTGTTTAAATTAACTGCGTATACATCTATTGGTTTAACATGACCAGTTACGCCTACTCCTTTTTCACATCCTAATGCAAATCCGCCATTACAAAGACCATCATCAGAATAATGAAATTCTAAGACTTCATCATTATGTGAACATGCCAGATTATATGGTATTATATTTTTGTAAATTTCACCATTCTTATTTAGGATTTCAAAAGCAGCGGGATTTGGTTCAAATGATATAACTTTTCCTGCGAATTTTGCAAAGGCTACTGATAATATTCCTGCTTGCGCACCTACATCTAGTACTACACTATTTTTTGATAATGTTTGATTCAAATAATCTAAAATATTATTAGTAAACATTTCAGTATATTCCCAATTTCCTTGGTATGGATGGGTCCATTTGTAATAATCAATATTATACTTATTATTTGGTGTAGAATATGTTACTAGCTTTGGTTCATAACGATGTTTATTTTTGCCTAAAACATCTAAGAATTCTTTTCTATATTCATCTGTACATTCTATTATTTTATTCATATTCTATTATTAAATTTTAAAATTTCGTCGTCAAAATGTTTTTCTGCGTTTGTTCTAAATTCTTTTTGTTTGTTTACTATAGTCAAATAATTTTTATAGATATTATTTCTATATTTATTATTTTCGGTAACTACTATATTTTCTAGAACATATTGGCTAATGTCATATCTTTTATTTTTCATTAACTGACAGCAGATTATTACAAAATAGTCATCTGGACCATATGGTCCAAACGAATCTGGTATATCAATCAATTTTAATAATTTTGATGACAATAGATTAAACCATCCTCCTCCAAATTTAAATTCATTTATTTTTTTTAATTGAACTGCATCTTCGGTATGTTTACTCATCAAATGAAATGGATCAATAGAATTATAATCCGATAAACTCGGATTTCTATTTATGTAATTTTTATTAGTAATTACATCCCATGTATTGTCCCATAACTTTATTATTTCTGGTGATATGATATAATATTCAGAATCTACAAAACTTGCACCTGATATAATGTATTTAAGAGTTTCCGGTTTAAAAATCAAATCGGAATCTAAATAGAGTATATTATCTGCATTTGTATTTCTGGCACAATCTCGACGATTGTCATTACAGCCAACAAAAATATTTTTATCGTCTATTTTTACTATTTTTTCACACCAGTCCCATAACAATAATATATTATTAAATTTTTCTATAAAAAAGTCTTTTGGTATCTTTGATTCTTCCCAAACTACCAAATTCAAATTCAATGTAACATCAAGTATTATTTTGTCTGATTTTTCTAGAAAATTGCTACCTATTTTAATTTGTTTTGATTGCCAGTCAAACCAATCTAATTCATAGGGCATTAAGTGTACTACTATTTGAGTTGTCATTTTATTTAATAAAAGTAATTGAAACTATTTTTATCATATTTTGTATAAAGTCCATAACAAGGTAAATGTCCCCATAATGGAATATGTATATCATTAGCTATACCAAACAATAATGACATTAATGCAAATTGACTTCTTGATAGAATTACAGTTTCACAACTACATAACAAAAATAAATCATGACTTTCATCTGTATGAGAAATTACTCTATAGGGTAGATGTGACAGATTTTCTCCTGGATTAGTTATTAATATAACTTCGTAGTCTGGTTTGTATTGTTTAATTTTATTAATTACTGTTTGTATTTTATCAAAATTTAATGGTGCTTGACAATTGGTATTTGGATGATGAATTTTCAATTGTCTGTTGGTTTCTTCATCTGCAAACAATCCACTTTCAATGTGATTTTTAAAAAAATTTGTACAAACTCTACCATCATAATCATGTCTATTTTTAACATCAAAAAGTCTTAAATGTACAAGAATAGTTTTTTTCGGATCAAATGGTACATCATATCCTCTAACTTTTGATCTGTACAAGAAATTTTCTTTGAAATCTTGTTTATAAAGATTTTTTTTGAAATAACTAAAAAAATCACATTGTATTTTTAATAATGCTTTTGAAAAGATTTCAAAATGACCAGGACTAGCAAGATCGATGTATGTTTTAAACGTATCATCATTGACTTCAATTGTTTTATTGTGTTCATCTATTATATCAAACAGAGTTTGCATAAAGATGGTACTATTGTAGGATTGGTTATATGGATGATATACTCTCAATTGATCTCTTGTATATTTAATATACATTTTGTCGTGTATGGAATGCAACAACTGAGCTGTAATATCTCCAATATTACCTCCTAAATAATCACTTGATCCAAATAAATCTATATACATATATTTTAATTAAATTTTAACGTGGTCGAATTGTTGCTACATCTGGCCATTTACCATATTGTTGTTTTACTTTTTTAGAATAAAATTCATTTTTTATATCATATTCTTTCAATTCTTTTAGGCATTCTTCACAATTAAACAATTTTCCGTCTCGGTCCATATAAGTGTATGTTGGATATATATTGTATCCCATACACCAATATCCATCGCTTACATTATGTCGTAACATATATTTAGGTGCAATGATATGTTTAAGTGTATTACTTGTCAATGAAGGAAATATAGAAAAACTAGAATTTGATGCAATTAAATATTTTGCATTTTTAATTATTGCATAGTCTTCACCGACATCAAAATGATAGATATTTTCACTTAGTTCTGGTAAAAGTTGTTTTGTAGAATTAATGTCTTCTGTAATAACCAGAAATTGCATATCTGGATTAATTTTTAACATATGGTTGATTGCATTTATCCAATATTGTCTTGGAAGATAAATTTCAGAATCAAATCTGGCTCTGACATTAATTACACATATATCGTCTCTACAATAATCGTAATTGTCATATTCTGGCTTTAATTTTAACCAATTTTTAATTTCGTCAATTCTATGATAGAAATAATCAGGTGATTGCATAATCCCAAGAATATGAGAATTGTCGGATACATTTAACAGATTATTATCTGTAATGCTTACATCACATCCATGAAAAGAATCGTGGTAACATATATTATTGAAATATCTATATTCCTTTTCAATATAGAAATTTTTAATATTACTTTCTATTACACAATTTCCCATATCTAAATCCATAAAATACAATCCTTTAGAATTATATCTTTTATCACCTAAACAGTTATTAGGATCGTGAATACCAAATTCAAAATTTTTATCTGCTGCGATAGTTCTTACTGTAACATAACATGCTAATTGATTGCCTAATCCTTGACCGTATAAAATTTCTGTGGATATCATAAAAGTAAATGTTTATATTTTTCTAAATTTTTCAATAAATATTCCGGAAAAGAATCGTCAATTTCAATTTTTGTGAGTCTATCGTCATTGTATGTAATTCCAGATAAATTTTTTAATGTTTTTTCAATATTTTCAACTAATTTAGGGATGTCATCATAATTACGATCAATACAACCTGACATTAACTTTTGTTTTATAGATTCGGCTCCTCCCATAAAGCTAAAATGCCATCCACCATTTTCAATGTCATTACTTGGTTGCATTCTAATTTCATTTAATGAATAGTTTTTTAACATTTTAAATGAACTCATTTTAGAACCTTTCCATCTAGCAGATTTAATTCCTGTATATGGTTCTGATCCTTCATACCTATGTGCTATGTTATTTATATGAGATTCTCTTAAAACATTTAAATAGTAATTATAACATGTTTGTGTAAATGAATAAAATTCGTCGTCACGATAAAATTCATTTAATCTTTGTAAGATCTCTGGGTTTGGAATTTCATCACAATCAGAAGTAATAATTACATCATTATCATTACAATGTTCCAATGGAATTTTCATTGCTTCTCTTGTGTAATATAAAATTCCATAATTTGGTTCGGAGTATCTTTTAAACAAAAATGTAGTTAACATCTGTTTAAATGTTTCATTAATACATTTCTCTTTAAATGTTAATGGATTATCTATTATTGGTAGATCAATGAATTGACTAGGAGGTTCTATTGTTTGATATATGATTTTATGTGCAAACTTCTCATATCTGTGTTTATTCTTTTCAAATAAAAGTTCTCGTTTGTCTCCTTTCATGTTTCTATCTGCTTCGACTACTATAAAATAGTCTACTACAGGATCTAGAATGTTAAATCTGAGGTCAACAACATCAAACTCATTCATGAAGAGTATACAATCGTAAATTTTGCCTATATCAGTCATATTACTTATACTTATTTTTTATATATTCCAACTCTGTATCTTTAATTTCAGAATTTACTTCTTTACTTGTTTGATTTGAATGTTCTCTGTTTACTACAGTAATATAATTACATATACTAGGTAGACCAAATTTGTCATATAATCTTTTGTAATAATCCATGTCCATCATCCATGTAATATTTTCATCAAATTCTATTACTTCTTCATTCTTAAACATCAATACACTTGGACAACTTATTGTATTATGAGCCAAATGAATATTTTCGTTATATTTTGGATAATGTGGTTTAAATAAATTTACACCATCATTTGTATGACAACAAGCAGTAACTAACCAATGATTATGATTTCCAATAAAATGTATCAACTGAGTTTCTAAACTAGAATCTTCTAACAAAAAATCGTCTTGAAATAAAATTTTACATATTTCGCCACTTGCTTTTTTAATACAATAATTGGTATTAGATGACATACCATATTTTTCTTTATTATCAAAATATTTTATGTTTAAATTATTTTTCCAAGTATCACATAAAGATTCTATTACATTTGTTTTACTATTATCAGATATAACAACTTCAATGTTTTTATATGTTTGATTTACAATTTTAGTAAATGAATGGTTTAAATATTCTACACCTTTTCCGTTCATTTCATATGTCGGTATACAAATACTTACTAAAGGATTAGTGGTCATAAAATTATAAATTGTCTATGTTATCCCAATAGAATTTTTCATATGGGTATTGTGTAACTTGTTGTGTATTTTTAACTACATCTAATACTTCATTATTAAACTGATTGTGTCTGTTATGTAAAGTTTCTATTCTTTGATTTACCAATCGAACTTCACCTTGAATTTTTTCAATATGTTTAATACTAGTTAAATTGAAATTTGGAAATGAATGATAATTTTCACCATCCATAATTCTACATGGTGTATTATTAATCGCTCTTCTATATTTTGCCCATATATCAGCATCTTCAAATCCATGACCAATAAATCTTTCGTCAAACCAATTACATTTATTTAATACTTCTCTATCAAATGAAAAAAAAGGAAATCCCTTATTAATCATAAAATTGCCTTCGGTAGATTCTAATATTGATTCATATTCATCAAAAAATCCATCAAACATAATTACATCATCTTCAAGAAAGAACATGTATCTATTTGATGAAAATTGCATATTTAAGTTCCATAATCTAGCAAGTCCTCTAAATTTAGGATAAAATATAGGAAATATATTGGAAAATTCCTGACAAAATTTTAAAAATTCTTGTCTAGTTTGTTCATCAAAATCTTTTTTATGTTCACCATTAATTGCTAATACTATTTCAATATTAGGTCTTTGTTTTTTAATTTCAGCAATTAAAGGTTTTAAATATTTTTCTAATCTATGACTGCATGTAGTCATGCCAATACTATATTGTTTCATATTAAATATAATTTTTATTAAAAATGTAAGCTTCCAATCTTTCTATATTCCAAGGCATTTTATCATATGTTTCCAATAAAGTAACAACGTGTTGATAAAATTCTTTGGTTCTAATTTTAACAGTTTCTTTTGTTACGCAAAAATGTCCGCCTGGAACAAAGTCATAACTTAAAGGGGGTGGACAACTAAACAATGATTTCCATGTTTCATCAACATATAAATTTTTATCATGTGGATATCCATCATTAAATGATGTTAATATTCTACCATTTGTAAATTGACTTGATGGATTTAATTGCCACATTGTGCCGATATTATTCCAATGAAATCCCCAGTATCCATCAAAATGTAATATAGAACATTTAGTTATAAAATCTACATCTGAATTTATTATTTCTACATAATTTTCAATGTGATCAAATGGATAATCTTGCGAAAAGAAAGTAATATCAGCTAAATTATCATAATTATTCAATATATGATAGAAAAATGTATGAACATCTCGTCCAACATTATTTGAAAGATATATTTCACCATCCAAATTTAGATTTGATCCTTTTCTATATTTTTTAATTGAAACTTCTTTTGATACCTTATCAAGCCACGATAAATCTTTGTCAAAAACAGAAATAACTAATTCTTTTTTCATAACATTTATACATATATGTAAATTTGTATTTTACTTATTTTTAATTAAATATTGTTGTGTGTTACTATCTGCTCTAAAATTTCGTTGATTCTGAAAAAAAAGTCACCGTAATATAAAGCAGATTTATAATTTTTTTCTATTACATCCAATCTATCATAATAGTATTCTGGCGTTAAGTTATTAACGATTTCTATCAGTTCTTCAGTGGTATCAAATGTAATATATCCATTAGGATCAAAATAATTATTAAAGTTAGGACACCCCCAATAAATTGGGATTGTTTTTGTTAAAAAGCTATCAATTACTTTTTCGGTAAACCAATTGTTTTCTTTAATATTTTCGACTGCTATATGGTAATAACTATTCCAACAAGGTTTTTTACAATCTGATGGTCCTTCATATATCCAAGTTTTATCTATTTTAATTTTGTCACTGTTTTCATATATTTTATGTCTTAAAAAATGACCGTTAATCATTTTTTTCTTTCCGCATAAAAAAGATACTCCGAATTTTTTATTATTTAAATTAAACGATTTATAAAATTCTGGGATATCATGTAAAAAGGAAGTTCCGAATGGTAATAACATTGAATTTTCGCAACTATTCAATATTTTTTCACTCCATGTTAATATACAACTAAAGTTTTCTTTATTGTTTATTGCCCAGTCGTGTAAACCAAATAATTGATTTGGTTCAAGTATTATGAGTATATTATAAGGATTTTTATTTAATTCATCAAATGTTGGTGTATAATCATTAAAAATTGATATTAGTTTATCACTAAAATTTATTTTCTTAGTCGATTCAAGAATAAACTTTTTATTATTAACTACACAGTTTAAATAATGTTCTTTTGGTATGAAATTAGAAAATATGTCCATATTATATTTTAATCCAATCTTTTGGTATCATGTCTTTTGTGTTTAAATCTTTTCTATTTGGATTGAACCAAATAGAAGGAGCAATTACTTTTTTGTTTTTATTTTTATTTAACCAAGCTCCCCACCAACTAAATGTACTGTTACCTATAATATTGTGATCGCACTGAGTCATTAAATATAAATCAACATATTGATTATTTCCATCAATATATTCAATTAATTCATTTTCTCCGAATACTTCTTTACACCAATTAATGTCATCAGAAAATACAAAATATTGATATGTGTCATCATCAAAGATGTTTATAGATTGTTGATAATATTCAACACCTAACAAATTATATTGATGTTGAAGTCCTAAATAGTCACTTCTTCTTATATGAACAGATACTAATTTAGTTTTCTTTTTTTCTTTTAATATTAAATTTGATTTATCTTGTACATTTTTATTGAATACAAATAAATTTTTTATATCATTTTCAATATGTTTGAAATACAATTCACTTTGAAAAAATCCATCTATATTAGTATCATCTTTTATATTAAATATATTTTCATCAAAATGAAAATGTGGTTCTTTATATAAATTTTCAACATTAATGCCATTATTATCTTGAATATTAATATCAAAACAATCAAATATGTTTAATTTATAACTAATCCATTTGTTTGTAACCAAATCTAAACAACCGTCTGGTTTTTCTTTTTTATTTTTTTCAACTGGTATTGATGGAACATAGTTGTTTTTTTTAGATGTTCCTAATAATGTAGCTAATTGAAATAATTGGTTTCCCAATCTACCACTATAACCAATATTGTTAAATGTAATCATTTTATGATAGATTTGAAATGTACAAATTATATGTAGTTTTTATACCTTCTTTTAGATTTGTATTTGGTTTCCATCCTAATTCATTAATATGAGTACTATCAATTAACTTTGAAATTGTACCATCTGGCTTACTACTATCAAATTCAATATCACCTTTGTATTCAACCACATCTGAAATTGTATTAAATAGTTCTTTCATTGTTATTTCACAACCAGATCCAATATTAATAAATTTGTTTTTGTTATATGTTTGCATTACTAAATACAAAGCTTCTGTCAGATCATCTACATATAAAAATTCTCTTCTAGCAATTCCGGTTCCCCATACTGTAATTTTAGTTTCTTTTTTAAGTTTTGCAGAGTGGAATTTATTTATTAATGCGGGAAGAACATGACATTTTTCTAAATCAAAACAATCATTTGGACCATATAGATTACAAGGCATAACAGAAATGAAATTGCAACCATATTGATTGTTATAATGTTCACACATTTTTAATCCAGCTATCTTTGCTAATGCATATGCTTCATTTGTTGGTTCTAATGGAGCATTTAATAATCTATTTTCTTTAATAGGAATAGGATTTTCTTTTGGATATATACAAGAACTTCCCAAGAATAATAATTTTTTAACTTTATTTACATAACTTGCGTGTATAATATTAGTTTGTATCATTAAATTTTCATAAATAAAATTCGCAGGATATGTCTTATTTGATAATATTCCACCAACTTTTGCAGCTGATAAAAAAACATAATCTGGTTTATTTACTTCAAACCAATTATTTACTGATTGTTGATTTGTTAGATCCAATTCATTTTTTGGTGATGTCAAAATATTAGTATAACCTAATTTTTTAAGCAATCTTACGATAGACGATCCCACCATTCCACGATGACCAGCAACAAAAATTTTATCTGAGATATTC
>Ga0114962_10000975_pt1 | contig 24763 bp, 26 predicted proteins | sample C_130820_MF_Meta_FD_87017 | JGI IMG/M metagenome (GOLD analysis project Ga0114962, IMG submission 87017) | Freshwater microbial communities from Lake Croche, Canada to study carbon cycling - C_130820_MF_MetaG | ecosystem: Environmental > Aquatic > Freshwater > Lake | place: Lake Croche, Canada... | reverse complement strand
GTTTGCGAGTTTGGGTAAATGACTAGAATGTTCCGTAGTTTTAGAAAATTATTTTTACAGGCTTGACTTTTTGGTTCTTTTGGGTCAAGCCAAAAGAACAGAAAAATTAATCGGACAATAATGTCTTGTTTTTTAAAAAAAAAATTAAATTTGTTTAACTTAATTACTATTTTATTATGAAAAAAATTTTAATCATTTGTATGATTGGTTTAGGTTTTACTTCTTGTAAAAAAACGTATACCTGCGAATGTACACCTATTATTCCTCCTGGTCTTACTGGAAATGAACCGACGATTACTTCAAAAATCGAAAGTCAATCTGAAGTTACAGCAAAAGCAAATTGTACAGCGAAATCTGCTGAACTTGCTAATACACATGATGCGAATTACAGTTGCGTGTTAAAGTAATACCATCATGTGGACGCTTTCTAAAATTACCCCCTACATATTAACATTATTAGGGGGTATTTTTTTAGCTATCATTTTTCCAAGATCAAATAGTAAAATCGGATGGCTAAGATATTTGATTTGGATACTTCCAGTCGGTATTTATTTCGCTTTAAATCCAATTTATGAAGGTGATTTCTCTAATAACTATAGAACAGAGAAAAGTACTACACTAACAGCAAATCTTCATCCAAATGAACTATTTGTTATTACCATTCCTGGATGTCCATATTGTTTTGAATCGATTGCAATGTTGAAAAAAATGAAGCAACGAAACCCTAAACTTAAAATTAATTTTTTGGTTTGTAGTAAAGATAAAAACTCGCTTATACCTTATGCGAAAGAAATAGATCATTCGTTTGAAACAACAATTACCAATGAACCAGAAAAATGGGCGAAATTGGTGCATAATAAATTTCCAAGTTACGTACGTTTAAAAAACCGTAAACTTCAAATCTGGAGCAATGATAGTTTTGGTTGTATGGCGAAAGATGAAGTGGAGAAAGGGTTGTAATTTATGTCAAACACTCCCAAAATTTGTCTTTGCATAGGCAATTTTTTTGGTTTATGGAACGGATTTTTTAATATCAAATGCATCATTTAAGTTCATTCTTTTAAATGTGATTAAAACCGTTGTACCATTATTATCTTCATTATCACCAATTATCAAACTAAAATCATTTGTTTGTAGTTCATCGTTCAATAAATTTAGACGCTTTGTTACAATTTCACCCGAGAGCGATTTGTGCAATCTATTTTTAACAGAATTGCTTATCCCCCGCTGTGCTGGATTTCTAATCCGGCACTTTTTTATATAACTACGATTCCCACTGTCTAAGATTCATAATCCTAAACCATCACAAATACTCCCAAAAATTTTCCCGATTTACCCCGATCGTTTTTTTTGGCTGATACTTCTCCGTAAACGATTTAGTAAACTTTACCTTAACAGAGGGATTATATTTTAGTTCATACGCTATAATTTCATTCTCTAATACTTCAAGAAAATCAATTTCTGCTTGTTGTGTGTTTCTCCAATAATGCGTAGAACCATAAAACCCAGAATAAGTAAGTTGTTTCATCTTCTCACTGATAAAAAAATTCTCAAATAACGCACCTACATCTAGTCTGTTCGACAACGGACTAAATTGTCCAATCACCGCATTTCGAATCCCATTATCATAAAAATAGATTTTAGGCTTGGATGTTATTTCATTGCGTTGGTTGGTAGAAAATGGATGTAATCGAAATACCACAAATACCTTTTCGAGTAAATCAATATAGTTAATCACCGTCATACGATCAACTTGTAAAATTTTAGACAACTCATTATACGAAACTTCACTACCAACTTGCAATGCAAGTGCTCGCAACAATTTCATTAATAAATCTGGTTTTTTAATGTTAACTAATTCTAAAATATCTTGGTATAAATAACTACTTGCCAATTGGGATAACACCTTCTGTTTCTTTGAATGCGTTACAACTTCTGGATATTGACCATAAATAAGAAATTCCTCGAGTCGCTCATAAGCAGTTGAAAAAGTGTAATGATTTCGTATTTCAGTCCAGGACAATGGAAACAACAAATGCTCCCATTTTCGTCCGGTTAATGGTTCATTAATTTTATTTCCTAAATCTAAAGAAGAAGAACCGGTTAAAATAAATTGCTTGCCAAGAGATGCATCTATCAACATCTTGACTGTTAATCCTATGTTTTCTATTCGGTGCGCCTCATCAATTACAATAATCGCATAGTCTGAAATAATGTTTAATAAAAAAGGTAAATTCGTGTTAGAAAGATTCGTTCTAGTTTGTGCATCATCTCCATTCAAAAATAAGGTGTTTTTACCCGCAACAAGATTTCGAATCAACGTTGTTTTACCAACTTGTCTTGGTCCAATTACTACAAGTGCTTTAGTAAAATCTAAATTCTCTTGTAAATTTTGAGTTATTAATCTATCAATCATACTACTAACATATATAAAAACTAATTACAAACCACAAAATATTATATTTTTTTAGGGTTAAAACCACAAAATATTATAATTTTTTAAGATTAAAAAAACATTAATACACCGATGTACCCACTTTATAGGATTTGTAATCCTGCAATTTCTTGTTTTCAGTTATAGCGTAGTATGATTCCATATAAACTGAATTAGTCCCCAAAATTTACCCCAATATCAACTTTTTGTTAAAAATTTTTTAAAATAATTACCATGGTAAATAAAAATGTTGTACATTTGAATTATCAACTTAAAAAACGAAAATATATGTCAACATTAGTTAAAACAACTTGGGCTATAGATCCAACACACTCGGAAGTAGAATTCAAAATCAAACACTTGGTTATCTCTACTGTGAAAGGAATTTTTAAAGAATTTACAGGTGCTGTAGATGTAGAAGGGGAAGACTTCACAACTGCTGAGTTTCATTTTGAAGCAAACGTAGATTCTATCTTTACAAACCAAGCAGACAGAGATGGTCACTTGAAATCAGCGGATTTCTTTGATGTTGCGAACTACCCAAAAATTTCTTTTACATCCACAGAGGTTACTAAAAAATCGGAAGATACCTATACAATTACAGGTGACTTGACAGTGAAAGATATTACTAGAACTGTTCATTTAACAGCTGAATTTGGTGGTGTTGCTACAGATCCATACGGAAATGTAAAAGCTGGTTTCGAAATTACAGGTGCAATCAACCGTAAAGATTTTGGGTTAACTTTCCACGCAGTTACGGAAGCAGGAAACATAGTTCTTGGAGAAGACATTAAATTAAACATCAACGTACAATTTGCAAAACAAGCATAAATAAAGGTTTTCACTTAATGAATTCTGAAAAGGTTGTCAAAATTGACAACCTTTTTTTATATTCACAAAAAAATATAATTCATAACTCATAGTTCATAATTCCAAAGGTGCACCTAATCTCCAAAAAGAAACTAATCTACCCTATTTCGGACTTGCTGCGAAAGTACCTCCGACAATATGGACGTGACGTAAAAACAACCTTAAAATATTCCGAATTAATGGAATATGAAAATTTCATCAATGTCTACGATCGCGATGGAAATAACACCTATTGGATTACCGTTATTTATAACCACGACGTCGCTAACGAAATCAATGAAAAACTAAAACATGTCTATGCTATTCTGAAAGCCGCTGGAGATGTTTCGGTAATCAATCACTTATACATTGATCGCATCGACTTTTGTTTATTTGCTAACACTGGGCCTTTTCGTGTACGTGTCGTAAATCGACTAAACGATAACTTTGATTATTTCTATGTCAAAAAAGCAGATGCTTCACGACTTTATGGATTAGAGCTCGAACATTTACTTTCTCCCAATCACATCAGTTACTTCGTTAATGATGAAACATTGATTGAAGAACACATCATTGGTATTCCAGCAGATCAATTCTTAACCAAAAACAACACCGTTCACCAAAACTTCGAAGAAACACGTTTGGCAAAAGAGTTTGTGAAATTCAACGAACGTTGCTTTGTACGTTTATTGGGCGATATGCATTCCAGTAATTTCGTGATTGATGTTACGCCAGACTTTGAATCGACCCACTACCGTATGCGTTCCATCGATTTTGACCAGCAATCCTTTGAAAAACGAAAAGCGGTTTACCTACCTCAATTCTTTAAGCAAAATCTTCCTTTTGTGGATTTAGTAAGTAAGCACCTCACTCCACAATCGATCCAACAATACCAACGCGAAGAACGTTCCTTAATATTTAACCGTATACGTAATTCGCGGTATCAAATTCGGGATATCATTCACGTAATGACACGCGATACAATTGCTCCTCAAGAAAATATCGATCAATTAAAAGAAGAATTAGCCTTACATTATAAAAACGACGAATTTTTACGCTGCAAAACGATGGGACATATTCTACGAATTAGTTTGAAAATTCTTATAAAAGGGAAATAAAATTCCATACATTTGTATAAATTTCTCAATTGTGAACCACACCCTAGAAGAAAAAATGAGTTGGAAAGATAAACTAAAATCCTATTTAGTTTTTACAAAATTTAGACTTTCTGCGCTCGTAGTTATTTCTGCATTATCTGGTTATTTATTTGTTGTTTTCCGAGACGGAGCTGCAGTTAATAGTAGCATCGTGTGGTTGTTAATGGTAGGTGGATCGCTTGTCACTGCAGCATCTAATGGTTCCAACCAAATCTGGGAAAAAGAAATCGATATCTTAATGAAACGCACGCAAGGTCGCCCTTTACCACAAGGTAAGATGAGCGTTCGTGAAGCTTATATCGTAGTATCAGTCTGTTTAATTATTGGAACATATCTTTTATACCGAATTAACTTGCTTTGTGCAATATTAGGTTTTGCGGCCTATGTTTCCTATGTATTCATTTATACACCGATGAAACGTGTTTCTCCATGGGCCGTTTTTGTTGGCGCATTTCCAGGTGCAATTCCTCCAATGTTAGGGGCTATCGCGCATACAAATGCATTCGGAATGGAACCAGGCGTACTATTCTTTATTCAATTTGTTTGGCAATTTCCTCATTTCTGGGCGATTGCATGGGTATCTTTCGACGATTACAAAGCTGGAGGTTTCTCTTTATTACCTTCTAAATTTGGGAAGTCCAAAAATTCCGCTTACCAAATAACGATGTATTCCTTATTTCTAATCCCATTTACACTATTGCCATGGGTACTTGGATGGGCTGGAACTGCTACATTGGTAATTGGCACTATTCTAGGGTCTTGGTTCTTCTGGTATTCCTACCGTTTATTATTAAGTTGTGACGATAAAGACGCACGCAGATTGATGTTCGCATCGTTTTTTTACTTGCCTTTAGTACAATTTTTATACGTCTTTGATTATTTACCTAAAAAATAGTTGTTATGCGCAGAGATTATAGTGACGAATTGAATCCCGAAGTAAGGGAGAAAATGAAAAAAAATCTAGTTTACCTTGGTATTTTCAGTGTGGTAATGATTTTTGCAGGATTTACATCCGCGTACATCGTATCCATGGGAGATACATTTTGGGTAAAATATCCGCTTCCAAGTGGATTTTGGATTAGTACAACCTTCATTATTATAAGTAGTATTTTTTACCATTTTGCATGTAAAAATGCGCAAAAACAACAGGTATCTTCAGCACGATTGCTGATGTTACTAACCCTAATTTTTGGGATCGGGTTTTCTGTTTTCCAGTTTGTTGGCTATAAGCAATTAATAAAAGACGGTGCTGCTGGTGTGAGTCCAATATTTGTGGTAGATGGTCGTTATGGTGAATACTTTGAAATTAAATACCAAGGTAAAACCATTGATGTAAATGGCAACGACTATCTTTTAGCAGGTAAAAAAATGACGGATGAAGAGTTAACTACTTTACAAGCTTTTGTTAAACCTTTTGAAACTTCAGCGGATATAAAAGGATATACGATACATGCTTTAAATCCAAACTTTGAATTATTCTACCAGAAAGAAAAAGTAACCATTCAAGGTAGTAAATTAGTTACATCTAAAGGATTAATCCTGCAATATACCGACATGCGACGATTACAAAGTTTAGCTTGGAATATTCGGGATGGACGAGGTGATTTCTTTCACAAAGGAAAACTGGGGAAAGATTTTCATGTGTACTACAAAGGAAAAGAACTACAGTATAAAAATAGAGCCTTAATGTTAGGGAAAAGACGTTTGTCGCCACCTTTACAATTGAAAGCAAACCAAACGCGCGATTTATCAACCTCTTATTTATATATCATCACTATTCTTCACTTATTACATATTTTAGTTACAAGCATTTACTTACTAAAAATGGTAATAAAAAGCTTAAAGGCAAAGGCTTGGAATGCAATCGAAGATAGAGAAGAACAAGACAAAGCACAAAAAGTATATGAAAAATATGTTTTAAGCTTACGATTGGGAGCGATATTCTGGCATTTTTTAGGCGTACTATGGATTTATCTACTCATATTTCTTCTTTATATTCATTAAAAATTAAGCCTAAATCATTCATTTATTATTTTTATTCATTAAACTTGCAAAAAAAAATATAGAATGTCAAATCACAACGAAACTCAAACTGATTCTGCTACCGTTTGGGGCGGTAAAGTTTCTCCTTTTAGAACTAGTTACGGAAAATTAATGATGTGGTTCTTCCTTGTGTCGGATGCGCTAACATTTAGTGGATTGTTAATTTCTTACGGTTTTACGAGACACTCTTGTCAAGTGGCATGGCCAATTGGGGAAGAAACATTTAACTCGTTACCTTTTTTAGGACATGGATACCCATTATTATATGTTGCTTTAATGACCTTCATTTTGATCGTTTCTTCGGTTACGATGGTTTTGGCGGTAGAAGCTGGACATAGAATGGATAAAAAAGGAGTTCAAAAATGGATGTTGGCTACAATCGTGGGTGGATTATTCTTCGTAGGATCTCAAGCTTGGGAATGGTATCACTTTATTCATGGTTCCGAATTTGGAAAAATTGAATTAGCAGATGGTTCTAAAGCAATTGTTAAAGGTCACTTTGGAGAAATCAAAGATTTTACGGTAGTTGAAGCTGGTAAGCACCACCATAAAGGAGCTGTAATCAAAGAAGATTTATTACACGAATTTCATCATGCAATCGAACATGGTAAATTAAAAAATGATACAATTACCTTACACGATGGTTCAAAAGCATTGGTTCACCGTGAGAAAGATGAGCATGTAGTATTAGTGATTAAAGAAGACGGTTTAAAATATAAAACTGGGAAACGAATTGAAAAAGGAGCAGACAAAATGTACCACGATGTTATCAATAGTGGAACTCCACACCGCGTAATTTATGGCGCAAACCTTAAAGTGAACGAATATGGACCAACGCAATATGCACAATTCTTCTTCTTTATTACTGGATTCCACGGATTCCACGTATTCTCTGGAGTTGTGTTTAACCTTTTAATTTTCTTAAAAGTTGTGGAAGGTCGTTACCACCGAAGAGGTCACTATGAAATGGTTGAAAAAACTGGTTTATATTGGCACTTTGTCGATTTAGTTTGGGTATTCGTATTTACATTCTTCTACTTAGTTTAATCTTATTAAAAATATATCTGTTATGGAAAGAGATGATATTATTGAATACTCATTAGATACACACCACGACGAAGCAGCTGGAATAGAACTTCGTAAAAAGATTTGGAAAGTAACTGCGTTATTAACAATCATTACAATCGTTGAGGTTGCATTGGGTGCATTTGTAAAACAAAGTAGTACACTTTGGGAACTTGTAAAATGGTCCTTCGTGGCATTGACTTTAGTAAAAGCAGCATACATCGTACTTATATTTATGCACTTAGGAGATGAGAAAAAAACGCTTAAATATGTGATTTTACTTCCTTATTTTGTGTTTATTGTTTACTTAATTTTTATTCTTCTTACAGAAGGTAACGCAGTTAGTGAAGCATTGAAAGCAATTGGATTCTAAAAATGACAAATCCATTAGGTAAAGCCGGACGAATAAAAAAATTGGTAGTAACAATTCTTTTATTCGGGCCGGCTTCTTTATTAATATTCATCTCTTCCAGAGGATGTAAACATAAATTTACAGAACTGGATGATATGGGTGCTATATCTACTTACGCCTTTACAGGAGTAGATGGTAAAAAATATACCGATAAGAATTTCAAAAACAAAGTAGTACTTTTTACTACAATCCAAAAAACATGTCCTGGTGATTGCGCTATTTCTTTGTGGCATCTAGATCAATTAATCTACCAACACCTCCGTAAAAATCAAAAGAAACTTGGTTATGTAAAACTTGTATCTTTTGTTACGGATAGAAAAGGAAATCCATATGAAAGTTTGGAGGATGTCGAATACACCTTAAAAGATCAAGTAGAACAATACGATTCATCTATTTGGATATTAGCCAATGGCGACGCAAAACAGCTGTATAACCTTACACGCAATGGAGAAAATCTCATGCAAAAAGGTAAAAAATATTACGGTGGAGAATCATTTCAAGAATTAATGTTATTAATCGATAAACGAAATCACTTACGTATGGCCTTAAAAGGAAATTCGGAAGGGATGATACGTAAGATGAAAGAACATATTGCTTTATTAGATAAACAATACGATAAAGCAGCACTCAAAAAATAAAAACATGATCCGTTCATTCTTACTTTTGCTAGTATCATGGATAGTTATTGCTTCATGTACGGAACAAAAAAAAGTACGTGTGCTTCCGATAGTCGGTAACTACGATGTAGAATACGATACAATCGATGGGAAGGAAGTTGCCGATACCATTTATCCTAAAATACCCAACTTTACATATATAAACCAAGACTCTATAAAAATCACCTCATCTTCGATGAAAGGAAAGGTTTGGATAGCAGATTTTTTCTTCACTTCTTGTCCTTCTATTTGTCCAAAAATGACTTCACAAATGAAGCGTTTATCCATACTAACCAAGGATTTAGAAAAACACATTCAATTTATTTCTTTTAGTATTAATCCTACGTATGATGGACCTTCAAAACTGAGAGAATACCGAAAACATTATGGAATTACAGCTAAAAATTGGGAATTTTTAACTGGGGATGAGGAAGCTACACATGCTTTAGGGGTAGATTATTTCCAAGTTTTTGCAAATAAAGACATTGAATCTGCCGGTGGTTATGCGCATTCGCCAGCATTCGTTTTAGTAGATAAAGAAGGATATGTGCGAGGGGTATATATCGGAACAGAAACCAAACAAGTAGATCTTTTACAAAAAGATGTGCGCAAACTTTTAGCTTATGAGTACAATACCAAGTGAACAAAAAGTAAAAAACTTTAAACGTTTTACAATTATTGCATCTATTGCAATTCCAGTAGTTGTGGCGATATTGTTTGCAGTAAAAATTCCTGGAGTAGATTTAAGTTTTCTTCCTGGTATTTACGCTACTATTAATGGTATTACTGCGGTATTACTTATAGGAGCATTAATCGCAATCAAAAAGAAAAACATCGCATTACATGCGCGTTTAATCAAAACATGTTTAGTGTTATCCCTATTGTTTTTAGCAAGTTATGTGGCGTATCATATGACAAGTGATTCTACAAAATATGGCGGAGATTTTAAAGCAATCTATTTCTTTATACTGATATCACATATTTTATTAAGTATTGCAGTAGTTCCATTGGTGTTATTCACTTACCTATTTGCTTGGCAAGGGAACTTTGAAAAACACAAAAAATGGACGAAAATCACCTGGCCTTTATGGTTTTATGTTGCTGTGACTGGGGTGATAGTATATTGGATGATTTCTCCTTTTTATAATCATTAAAAGATAAAATACAATTCATAAAAACAAAAAAGAGAGGCATATACACCTCTCTTTGTCTTTTATTCAGATTTATTATCCGTTTTTACGGCCTTCTTTTTTATCTTGGTGATGTTGCTTTTTGTCCTCGTGCGCAGCTTTCTTATCTTGATTTAAGGCTTTTTTATCTGCTTTTAACTCCTTTTTAGCTTCTTTCGCAGCATCTTTATCTCCTGCAGTTTTTGCTTCTTTCAAAGCCTCTTTGTCTTTCTTAACAGCTTCTTTGTCTGTTTTAATTTGCTCTTTGACTGCTTTTTTCGCATCATTTTTGGTTGCATCTTGTGCGAATAATGTAGTTCCTGCTAATACTACGAATACGGATAAAACTAATTTTTTCATAATTTCTAATTTTTAAATGGTTTACATATCTATGACTCAAAGGACATAGAAAAGTTTAAAAGAAAAATGAAAAAAAATTAAAATAATTATAAAAACTTGAATAGCAACAAATTAACGCTGTGGTTTATTTCCAAATAATTCACGATCCCTCAAATCCATTTGTTCTAACCACTTCAAAAAGGATTCAAAATACATATCTCCTTTGATTTTATAGCCTGTTGCCGTAAAATGTACTAAATCATAACGCATTAAGCCATATTTATACCAAGTAGAAGAAGATCCTAATTCTCCCATAATTCCGTACATATCCCACACTGCTCCTTCGTATTTTTTTGCTAATTCACGAATCATCTCACGTTCACGGGCAACATTTCGATTTAAAAACTTCTTTTTAAAATGCGCATCATTTGGAACAGTCAATAGAATAGCGCAATTCGGATTAACACGAAGTACTAATTGAATTAAGGAATCTAAATTAGCTTTAAAGACTTCCGGTTTAAAATCTTTATAAAGCACATTCGCATCATTGGTACCAACAGAAAATGCGAAGAAATCAGGTGGTAATTCGCGTAATTGTTCTTCGAATAACTTATTACCTAAATGCGTTGGAAGCGAAGCACCATTCACGCCAATCGTTGTATAAGAAATCCCAGGTTGATTGTTTGATAATTGAAAGCCAAGTAATCGAAATTTGTAGGGTACATGACTTTGTTTAGTCAAAACCATGTGAAACTTATCTAAATTTTTATCAAAATGGATATCGGTATACCCAATATTCACATTGGTTTGCACTCTAATTACAAACGTATCATTTTCTGCAAAAGAGAATGAAAATGGAAAAACACCTTTGTTATGATACACACGAACTCTATCAAACACAGGTTTTACTTGCGTTTTTTTGTAATTAAATCGTATATCAATAATAGAATCTGGTGTTTCAAGTACCATTCCTAATAAGCCATAATCAAGTGAATCAGGTCGCTCTAATGTACTTCGGTAGTTTGTCCAATGATTCGACGAATGAAAAGCATAATTTCGGGGATTGTTCGTTTTTGCTAGATCAAATGGAAATATCCACCCTCGCTCGCCTGGTAAACCATTCCAATTTGTTTGCAATAATGTTCGCATTTCATGTGTATAGACATCTGCTTGTAAATGAGAACCACCAACATGGTAAAAATTTAACTTCCGATCTTTAAATCGAACCATTTGTTTAATATCAAAATACAATTTCTCAAAGTTTGGACTTCCCTTGGTGTAAAATTGATAATGATTCCGTTCTAAATGAACAAATGGATATGTTACAGAAAATGCAGAGTCAATGATACCGAAAAATTTACGATTCTTATATACATTTAAAGCAACCTGATTGACCTTCACTTCATTTGTTTGTTCTGAACAACTTTGAAAACATATACACAAAAAAAGAAGCCCCGCATAAGTTATACAATGCAAGAAACGAGAACAAACAAGAAATTGTATATACTTCATCAAGTATGTTTTAACGAAAACCCGATAAAAAAGTTACGCATCCAAAAATGGAATTAATCGGTAACGTTGCGCTAATTTTAAGAGTAGGAAACCAATGGTAACACCTATATAATTTGCGAGTAAATCAAAAATACTAGCTGTACGATACGGTATGAAAACATGTAAAAACTCACAAAAAGAAGCGAAAGCATAGCCAAAACCAAGAAGTCTTCTCGTTTTGGATGCGAATCTTCCCAAAAAGCAAAGTGAAACAAAGGGTGTAAAAATCAAACAGTGTACAATATGATCCGAACGAAAACCAAAATAAACGTTTGATAAACGTAAGGTTCCATGTAATGGTAACACCAATAATAATACGATAATGGTTATATAGGTGAAAAATAACTTTTTGTAGGTACTTGTAGCGAAATGGAACATTTTTACAGAAAAAATAAAAGGCTACCAAAATGATAGCCTTTTAAATAGATAGTAAGATTTCTACCCTAATGAAAAAGCAGAAATATTTTTTCTTGGATTTAGAATTAAGATTGGAATATTAGCTTCATTCGTAAGTAAGTACTCTTCTGGATTAGAAATTAAACCAGAAAGAATGTTTCCACGATTCAAGTTCATAATTGTAATTAAATCGGCATCTACAGATTCTGCATGCTTTAGTACTTCTTTTTCAAAGTTTTTTGGATTCAAGAAAGAAATATCATAACTAATTCCTTTTTCTCCTAAAAATTTTTGTGCGAACTTAATATTAACCTTCACTTGAGAACGGAAAATATCATCCTTCTCGTCTGGAATTACTACATGTACTTTCGAATTAAAATATTGTGCAATGTTTGCAACATATCCTAATTTTTGTTTAGTCTCTGCATTTAGATCTAAAGGAACAACAATTGAATCATAACCAGTTGCTCCAATTTCTTTTTGTTGCACTACTATAAAAGGTACTTCAGAATGTGTAATTACTTTAAGTACATGAGAACCTGTGATTTGTTGCCAACCTTTAATGCCATGCGTACCCATGAAAATTAATTCTGCATGATGTTCTGCAGCAAAATCTCCGATATCTTCAAAAATATTTCCAACACGAACGGATGGAACTAATTCCACATCCGATTTTTTTTCAATAATAACTTTTTTTAATTGTGCTTCGGCAGGATCAATTTCTTTCAATTTGCCAACAACGTGAAGTAAATATATACGTGCGTTTACAATTTTTGCAGTAGCAATTGCATGATTCAGCGCGTTATCGGCAACTGGTGTGAAGTCATGAGGTACAACAAATACTTTATGATTCATATGGTTTAAATTTAATAAGTTGTGTTTAAAAAACTGACACAAAAGTAGTCAATTCACCATATTAAATAACGTGTTTTTTTGTAAAAGTTATGCTATTTTACAAAAATTTAGGAAAATTAACGAAAACAGCTAATTTATTAATATACGCTTAATGTTATTATCTATTTTTAGCATGACTTTTGGCACTGCTAAAATTACTAAAAATAGATGTTATGAAATTTGTTGGAAGATTAGTAAAACAAACAGCAAAATTAGAATATAAAAGAAGTTTAAAAAAAAACTTGTCTTTTGATTTTCAGAAAGATACTTTAGATAATTTATTGAAAATTTCAAAGCGAACGCTCCTTGGAAAAAAGTACGAATTTTCATCAATTATCTCCCAAACAAATCGTATTTCACTTTTTCAAGAAAAAGTACCAATTTTGACATATGATGAATTTTATGAAGTTTGGTTAAAACATACTATTTCAGGAGAAAAAAATATTTCTTGGCCTGGAAAAACAAATTATTTTGCACTTTCATCTGGAACAACTGGTAGTCCAAGCAAACAAATTCCAATTACGAAACAAATGATTAAATCGTTTCAAAAGACTAGTTTGAAACAGATTGTAACCTTATGTCAATTAGATTTACCTACGGAGTTTTTTCAAAAACAAGTATTGATAGTTGGTGGCTCTTCTAAATTGACGAAAATTGAAAAACGGTATGAAGGCGATTTAAGTGGTATCTTGAAAAAGTACACAAAAAAAATTGCAACACCGTTTGCGAAACCATCTAAACGTATCAGTGATATTAAAGATTGGAGTAAAAAATTAGAAAAAATAGTGGAAGAAGCCCCAAAATGGGATATTGGAATAATCGCAGGAATTCCAAGTTGGTGCGTACTAGTCATGGAAGAAATCGTGCGAAAATATAAACTGAATTCCATTCACGATATCTGGCCAAATTTAAAAGTTTACATCCATGGAGGAATTTTTATAGAACCATACGAAAAACGTTTAACACAAGTTTGTGCTCAACCATTATTTCAATTTGATACCTACCTTGCTAGCGAGGGATATTTTGCGTATCAATTACATGAAAATGAAAAGGTCATGCGACTTTTAATCGATAATGGAGTGTTTTTTGAATTTATCCCTTTCAATGCAACCTATTTTGATTCCGAGGGAAACTTAATTGACCGACACAAAGCCTTTACTTTAGAAGATGTAGAGGAAGGGGTAGATTATGCAATGATTATTACAACTAATGCAGGATTATGGCGTTACCAATTGGGAGATACGATTCGGTTTACCAACGTCGAAAAACGGGAAATAAAAATTACCGGAAGAACAAAACAATATTTATCCTTTGCTGGCGAACATTTGTCACTCGATAACATTCGAGAAGGTTTATTGGAAGTTAGTAAAGAGTTAAATATAGTAATTGAAGAATTTACGGTTTTTGCAGATGAGGAAAACGCGAATCATTCCTGGTATATCGGAACAGATAAAACGATCGATGCCGAAACCTTACAGTTATGTTTGGATAAACATTTATCCAACTTAAATGATGATTATAAATCAGCACGAAAAAACACACTTGGAAAACCTACAATTCAATTGATTTCTAGTGATTTATTTTACTCCTATTTAGCAAGCATTGGGAAATTAGGTGCACAAAATAAATTTCCAAGAATTCTTCGTGGACAACAAAAAATTAATTGGGTAGAATTTCTTAAAAACAACTGATTTTCCTCGCTACTCGCCACTTTTTATTAATTTTGTGTTTTTCTATTCGTTATGTCAGATACAAGATACAATTTACGTGGTGTTTCCGCTGGTAAAGAGGATGTTCACAATGCCATTAAAAAGGTGGACAAAGGGTTATTTCCTCAAGCATTCTGCAAAATCGTTCCAGATACACTAACTGGAGATGAAGATTATTGCGTAGTTATGCATGCGGATGGTGCCGGTACAAAATCTTCACTAGCTTATATGTATTGGAAAGAAACAGGGGATTTATCTGTTTGGAAAGGGATTGCACAAGACGCCTTAATCATGAATATTGATGATTTATTATGTGTTGGTGCAGTAAATAATATCTTGCTTTCTTCCACCATTGGTAGAAATAAAAACTTGGTTACAGGAGAAGTTATTTCTGCTATCATCAATGGCACTGAAGAATTATTAACTGAATTGAGAAACCAAGGAATTGGCATTAACTCTACGGGCGGTGAAACTGCAGATGTAGGCGATTTAGTTCGAACGTTAATTGTGGATTCTACGGTTGTATGTCGCATGAAACGTTCGGAAGTAATCTCTAACCACAACATTCAGGACGGGGACGTAATCATTGGACTGGCTTCCTTCGGACAAGCAAGTTATGAAACAAGTTACAATGGTGGGATGGGAAGTAATGGATTAACTTCCGCGCGACACGATGTGTTTTGCAAAGAATTAGCCGAAAAATACCCTGAAAGTTTTGATCCTTCGGTACCGGAAGAATTGGTTTATTCCGGAAAATATCGTTTAACAGATACCGTAGAAGGAAGTCCAATTAATGCAGGCCAATTAGTACTTTCTCCAACACGAACATACGCACCAATTATCAAGAAAATTCTAGACTATCACCGAGCAGATATCCATGGCATGGTGCACTGTAGTGGAGGAGCCCAAACAAAGGTGTTACATTTCGTGGACAACGTACATATTATCAAAGACAACTTATTTGATGTTCCACCATTATTCAAAACCATTCAAGAGGAATCCAATACAGAATGGAAAGAAATGTATAAAGTGTTTAATATGGGTCACCGTATGGAAATATATGTACCGAAAGAACTTGCAGCTGATATCATCGCTATTTCAGAATCCTTCCAAGTACCAGCAAAAATTATTGGACGCGTAGAAAAACATACTAGCAAAAAATTAACAATCACTTCCGAATTTGGAGAATTCATTTACTAAAAATAGATGCAAGATTTATTAAAAAAATTAGAAGCGATTGAATATCGTTTTACTGAAGTTGGTACATTAATTGTCGATCCAGATATTATCTCGGACATGGACCGTTATGTGAAATTAAATAAAGAATACAAAGAATTAGAAGAGGTTGTTATAGCCTATAAAAAATACAAAAACATTATCGATAATCTGCAAAGTTCGAAAGAATTACTTGCTGCAGAAGAAGATCCTGAAATGCGCGAAATGGCAAAGATGGAGATTGATGCATTGGAAAACATTCGTCCAAGTTTAGAGGAAGACCTGAAATTATTGTTAATTCCGAAAGACCCTGAAGACAACAAAAATGCCATCATGGAGTTACGTGCTGGTACAGGAGGAGATGAAGCTTGTATTTTCGTAGAAGATTGTTTCCGTATGTACACGCTTTTCTTCAAAGAAATGGGTTGGCAATATGAAATTTTGAATTCGCAAGAAGGAGGAACAAAAGGAATCAAAGAGGTTTCTCTAGAAATCTCTGGCGATGGAATTTATGGTATGCTGAAATTTGAATCAGGTGTACACCGTGTACAACGTATTCCAGAAACAGAATCCCAAGGTCGTGTGCATACCTCGGCAATAACTGTTGCTATTTTGCCCGAAGCAGAAGAGGTTGATTTTGAATTAGATATGGGTGACGTGCGTAAAGATACGTTTAGAGCGTCTGGTGCGGGTGGTCAGCATATCAATAAAACAGAGTCTGCGATACGATTAACACATATTCCTACAAATACGGTAGTTGAATGTCAGGATGGACGATCTCAGCATAAAAATTTAGCAATGGCGATTTCAGTATTGCGTTCACGTTTGTACCAAAAAGAGCTGGATCGTGTGCATGAAGAACGTGCTGCTAAACGTAAAACATTGGTTTCTACTGGTGATAGGTCTGCTAAAATCAGAACCTATAATTATCCGCAAGGACGTATTACAGACCACAGAATCAATAAAACAATCTATAACCTTTCTGCATTTATGAATGGAGATATCAAGGACATGATAGATTCATTAAAAATGGCAGAAAATGCAGAAAGAATGCGTGGAGAAGCAGAATAATGAGAGAAGAGTTACGAGCGAAGAGTTAAGATTTTATCTATGAAGTATTTAATTTTTTTGATGGTGTTTTTTACGATGACTTCCTGTGTGGAAATCATCGATGATTTGACATTTAAAAGCGACGGATCCGGAACATTTAAATATACCCTCAACTTAAGTGCAAGTAAAGTAAAAGTAAACTCTATTTTAGCATTAGATAGTTTAGACGGTAAAAAAGTTCCTTCTATACAAGAGATCAAAGATAAAATAAGCAAATACAAAGAAATTATTGCGCAAAAAGAAGGAATAACCAACGTAAAAGTGGAAACGGACTTTACCAATTTCATCCTCAAAATTCAATGTGACTTCACTTCCATCTTAGCATTGCAAAAAGCAATCAAAGAAATTGTTATTGATGAAAGTAAAAACAAAAAAGAAATTGAATCGTATTGGTTAACTTGGGAAGGTAATAAACTTATACGATCTGTCCCTTCTATTACAGGCGATTTGACTTCCCGATTAAAAAAAGAGGATATTGAAGGATTAAAAAAAGGTAATTATATGTCCATTACGCGTTTTGACAGGCCTATTGAAAAGTGTGAAAATACAGCAAGTTTAATTTCTGCGAATAAAATGGCGGTGATGCTTAAAATTACTCCTTATGCATTGATACAAAATGTAAATTTATTAGAAAACAGCATTGTGTTAAGCGATAAAAAATAAAAATAGCTATGAAAAATAGATGCTTATTTGTTATTTGTATGTGGAGCCTAATCTCCTTTGGGCAAACTTCAGATGACTTAATTCCGAAAGAAGCCGTAACTGTTTTAGGAATTAACAATACCTCTTTACTCAAGAAAATATCAATGGACTCCTTAATTCAGTACGAATTTATGGAAGAAGTGCAAGCAGAAATGTTTGATGGATCTGCAGATAACAAAACATTAAAAGATGCAGGATTTGATTTTGGGCAAAAATTACACGTTTTCAATGGAAAAACCTCCAACTATGAAGTTTCAGGATTTTCATTCGGTATAAGTAATTTAAAAGATTTGCTTTTAGTTTTTGACGATTTTGATAAAGTTAAAAGTCCAATAAATGGAATCGATTATTACAACTCTTACTTTAATCATTTAATTATCAAAGGGAAATCTGGATTAGTATTACGCGTGGATCCTTCCTACGAAAAAATAAAACACGTAACCGATTCTATCTGGATTAAACGTGGAAATGGTTATTTTTTCGATGATAAAGATAAGAAAGCGGAAAATGAAGGGGATGACGAAGCAGAAGAACCTATCGGTAAAATATTAAAAGATGGAGAGTTAGAGGCTGACGATAGCGAAGTGAAATTAAATGCAAAAGACCTCATCAATAAAACCTATTGGGAATTAAAAGACAGCGTGACGAATGATTTACAAGTAAAATATTTACAAAATATTTTAGTGGAAATCTTTGAAAAAAATATCCATTTAAAAAGTCAAGACAGCAAATTCGCAATGCAATTAAGCCATGAATCCGAAGGGATTTTCTACATGGACAACTCACGTAACTTCCAAAATGCAAAGGGATTATGGTATTTTCAAACCATGTTTCCAGAATTATTTAAAGATATCAAAACCTTATATTCCGGGAATATTGTAGTTGGGGATATCTACTTGAAAGACAACTCCATTGAGTTTAAACTTCAAGCAAATTATGGAGAAGATTTAGGGAAAATCTATGCAAAACTAAATAGCACCAAATTTGATAAAAATGTATTGCGCTATATACATGAAGATTGCGCTGGATTCTTCACGTATAATATCAACTTGAAGGAAGGATACAGACAAGCGTATGATATTATAATTCCATTGTTAAGCAAGCAAAAAGATCCAAGAGTAACGAGCAATGTATTAAAAGCAGAACTACTGAATGAATTCGTCAATTTAGATGCCTTGTTTGACACCTACCAAGGTAGTATGTTTGGGACATTTAACGGGGTAAAAAAAGTGAAAACAAAACGTATCGAATTTAGTTACGATGAAAAGACATTCGAATACAGTGAGAAAGAAATTATTGGGGAAGAGGAAATGCCCATGTTTACCGTTGGATTCTCAACAGGAAGAGCAGATATACCTGAGAAAATCTTAAATTATATGGGGAAGATGACTACCCGTTTTAGGAAAACAGATAATTATTGGAAAATTGACGATGCTATTTTTAATTCCATACCAGTTTATGTGATTAATCGTAATGGTTTATTGGTAATTACAAACGATGAAAGTCTAGCTATTGAGCACCTAGATGGATATGGTAATCAAGCACTTTCTGGTAAAAAAGCTAAAAATGCGAAGAAAAGTAAGTTTATGTATTCCTATTTCAATATTGGAGAAGTATTGAGTAAAATACCAAAACAAGTATTTACAGCAAAACAAAATAAAGTGTTAGATTCCATGCGTGGAAAAGAAGGATATATTGAAATGACCACTTTAAAAACTTCTAGTTCATATACCGATTTTGAAATCAATTATTACTTTCAAGGGAAATATACCGATTCAGGTAAATACTTATTAGACCTTATTAATTCAGCATTTATATTGGCTAAATAAATAATATGGTCCGTAAAGTCACCTTTATTTTATTTTTGCTTTCCCTGTTGATTGCTTTCTTTTATTTTCGTCCACTACTTACTAGTACGAAACCACAGCCTTCTTTAATGGATCGGATGCCAGATGGAGATTTCATTGGAAAATTGAATGTACTTAGCATTGCAAAAGAATCCAATGCAATGTTATATTTTAACAAAATACCATTTAGAGATTTAATTACCCCCGAGTTTTTACTAGCGCAAGGCAAAAGTTATGGTCTAGATTTTCAACGACCATCGTATTTTTTCACAAATATGAATGGGGAATGGGGTACATTGATTCATGTTACAGATTCTAGTAAAATCTATTCTGGAATTGTACGATTGAAAAAGAAGATTGATTTACAAGATACCATTGTAGGACAACAAAAAGTGTTTTCCTTTAAAAAGAAAAGTTCATACATTACTTATGGTAAGAATTGGATCTTTCTATATCATGGTAATAAACTAGTAAAACGAATGTATCATGTAATGTATTCCGAAAAAGGAGACATTTCTAAAATTTGGAAAAAATTTTCCAAGGAAAAACAATTTCAATTTGAAAAGCTAGTGATTTATTCCAATTATAAAGAATTAAGCGATAAAGGAATTTCTACTGCCATGTTTGCGCACGATACCGATTCATCTTCTGTCAAATTAAAAGTCTATTTTAGAAGTAAAACGCCATTAGCAGTTACACCAAAAAAAGAAGGACTCGCTTTCCGAAATTACTATTATACTGGACGATTAATGAATATTCATCTAAACATTGATCGCTTACGAAAAAGTAAAAACGACCCATTTTATAAAATAATGGATGGATTTAGTAAACGTGTTAGTTTCCCGTTAAATTCCTTTTTAAATGCCTGGGAAGGAGATATTTCGTATCATCAAGGTGGTTCAATTACCGTTAAAGAAAAAGTGATAGAATCCGTATTAGACGAAAACTTCAATGTATCTCAAGTAGAAACTTTAAAAGAAAAGAAAGTGCCTGGATTTGCGATGTTGATTTCAATCAATAAAAACATTCATGATTTGTTGTACCAACTTTTTGCAAAAGGGATACTACGAAAAGAAGGAGGACAATTACGCTTCTTATTTTCTCCCGCGATTAAAATGCAATTAACCCCAAACGTTGCCTATTTCTATTCGTCAGATAATGTTCCTAGGACAGAAATGTCTTCTTTCAACGGAGGTGTTTGGACATATAATTACACGAAATTTGGATTTCAATTGGACTCCATGAAACGTAACGAAGCATTTGGATCATTACATATTCCTGTACAACGTATTATAAAATATGTGACTAGTAATTTATAATGCCTCTTTCGTCCAAGAACCTTTTATCAATGATTGATACGTAAATCCTCCTACTTCTTCTATTTTTTCGAATTCTAAGTATATCGTTCCATTTAAATAGCGCAACTCATCTTTACGAATTTCCGCAATAAATTTATCGGTAGATCTTACTTTTAATGCACTCGTATACCCTCCCGAACCAGGAGTACCTACGATCATATAAGAATCCTTTCCAGACTGAATAAATCCTTGGAATGTAGTCGCAAATTCTTTTTCATGATTCAAAGCGCGCATGGCACGATCGATACTACATACCGTTTTAGGAACGGCTTCAAACTTAGCTTTTTGGAGTAAAACTTCAGAAACTGCTTTCCTTTCTTTCGACTTCAAACAAATACCGTTTGGCGCATAATAGGAGATACGTTCTGAAAAGTCAGCACTTGAATTGGTAACAAAAATTTCTTTACTCATAAACACCTTTCCATCATGTAGATAAAAAGAATTCGTACCCATACTAGTGGCATCTTTATCCGTAAAATTTTCAACCAATTTTACAATGTTTTCATCATTATCTAAATGCGCATCTACCTGTATATTCGTTTTATCTTCCTTTCCATAGTCTAGAGAACTAGCAAATTTTCCATACGCTAAAACAAAAGAATCGATTTCCATCATTTGCTTATCAAACGATTTTTCATCTTTCAATGTATAAACGATTAAATCTTTTTGCGGTTTTTCTGTTTTGTCAATCGACTTTTTTGAATTATTTGATTTACAAGCTGCTATTATAAGCATTAGGAAAAGAAAATATAGACTTAATTTTTTCATACTATTCAATTAGAGACGTAACTACAAATTTATAATAAAAAAGAAGACTTACTGTTTTATACCTACAACGAAGTTTTGAAAACAAATATTGCATTTCAAACTTATTTTTTTTACGCATCTTTCGCTACAAGTAATAAATTTATTAACTTTACATCAATTATTATTGACAATAAAACAACATCAAATGAATATTCTAGGAATTGTAACTTTTTTCTTAATCGCTGGAATGGCGTTTTGGGTACTATTATTTTTATTAGGATTTGTACTTCCTTTCTGGATTACATTAGGTGTTTTTGATAAACTTCGTCCTAAAAGAGTTTTTGACGAAGAAGAAACAGAATAATTTTACTATGTAATATATCTTAAAAGACCGGTAATACTGGTCTTTTTTCATTTGTATATATCACATTTGATCTTCTATATCTAACTTATCTCCTCGTAACATACGTAAACGTTTTCGAGCTTCTACGACATACAGACTTCCTTTATATTGGAAAATGATTTTCTTATAATTTTCAATCGCTTTCTCTGTATCTCCTAAATGATTTTCATAGATATCTCCCAATTGAAATAAAGCATCATCCGCTAATATATCCTCGGAATACGATTTGAGTAATTTTTCTAATAAAATAATTGCTTCGTTCCAATTTCCTTGCTGTTGATATGCTTGTGATTTGCGTAACAATATTTCGTCTGCTAGTCCATGGTACGGAAAAGCAAGAAGAATCGAATCATATAATATAAATGCTTGATTATATTGATGTTGTTCCAAAAATAAATCTGCTTGTGCAAATTGATGCATGGCGGTATAATTGCTATCTAAACCGTAGTTATCGGTTATTAATAAGGATAATTTCAAGGCATCGTTTGCAATCAATTTAGAGGTGGATTGCTTTAGAATATCCAATTGCGATTGCGCAAATTGAAAATCGCCATCGTAATAAAAAATACGCGCATTTTTAAACTTAGCTTCAAATCCAATCGTTTCAAATTTATAATCACTATCGATTTGCATGTATAATAAGGACGCTTCCCAAATTTCATTTTTTAAGACATAAAAATCGGCAAGTAACATTTTTATCTCTGAACTTTGAATTGCAGACAATCCTGGTAACGCCATTATTTCTCGCAATAACATTATCGCTTCATCGACTTGATTTGCATATAAGCCTTGAATTTGTGCCAATTCTTTCAAAATTGTAATCGTGTTGCGCGACTTCCCAAGTCTTTGCAAAGCATCTTTGTAGTTGCTAATAATACTTTGAAGTGTGTCTTGGGATAAATTTCTTTTTTCTGTCACTTCCAGAAAATAGGTGTGAAGCATTGCATTTTCACTCATAAAATGAAAGCCTTTGTCTTTTCCATTCTTTAATACGTATAAATATCCTTTGCGCGCTAAAAGATACTCTTTGTTTTGAGCAAACACATTCGCCAATTCATATACCCGATATCCCGAGTTATTTTCCCGTTTGTCTATCGCTTGCGCCTGCGTTAATGCAAGTGTGAATTGTTTGCGTTGTGTAAAATACCATTGCAACATTTCAGCATATATCAAATCACTTGAACGTGATTGAGAACGATCAATTAATTCTTCTTTTAGTAAATCGGAAATTACATTATTCGCTTGTGTAAAATCAACCCTCTGTGCAATAGAGGTTTGCACTTGTTCTTTAAATTCTGGATTGATTTCCAATAAATCTAAATATTCATGTAACATTTTATCAAATTGATTCAATTGTGCATAAATATCTGCGAATTGCAAATGTAAAGGGTAAGAATCCCCCAAGTTTTTTCGTCCTTTCTCTAACGCTTGAAGGGAAAATTCCAATTTCCCTTTTTCTTTAAATGCTTTATATAATTCTAGTACTTTAAAACTGGATGTTGTGTTTTCTTCGATTAGTCGCTGATAAATCTTATTTGCAGCTTTAGAGGCATCATGGGTTTCATAAAACTCCGCTAATAAAATTGGATAATCCACTGTATATGGATCAAAATCCATCTGTTTTTTCAGCGTTTTTTCGGCGTCCTTGTCTTTTTTTGTTTTTAGTAAGCATGTGTAATAGCGTAAAAAGGTAAACTTGCTATTCTCTTTTTGAAATACTTGCTGACAATAAGGAAGTGCTTTTTCAAAATCACCACTCGAATAATAGTACTGTGCTAGTTGCTGATCCGTACTCACTTGTGTTATCCCAGAAAACGCGAGGAGTAAAAACAAGAACATTATCCAAATGCGCATACTAACTATTTTAAAGCCAACTCAGCAGCAAATTTTTCCACCGCATCTTTTACTTGGATATATGCGCGAATATTTTCTTTTTGCAATTTGGTCATATCATTGATGATTTGTTGCAGATTATCCACTTTATCGGTTTCAAAAGCAAGAAATTTATCGTAATCTGCACGATCACCGTCGCCATTTTTGATATCGTTTGTTAGATTGGCAATCGAATTTTTCACTTTTTGAGAACCAAATAAAATCTTTTCTCCGTAGGTTTCTACTAAGTTTAGTTTTTTGTAGATTCGGTTATAGACATCTAATTTTTTTGCCATATCAATCGACAAAGTATCGTCTTCGATGTCGAATTTTAATTGGTATTTTAATTCTTTCATCGTGTAGATAATTTCCGGAACATCGTCTTTTTTTAACGCTTCATACTCACGTTGTATGTGGTCTACACGTTTGTCTAAGATGGAGAGTTCTTCCAATTGTTGTTTTTTTGCCACATCGTGACAAGCAACTAATGAAAATGAAAAGATAAAAAAGATAAAAAATTTCATGGGTGTAACCTTAATATTTTACACTACGAAAATACGACTTTATTTTTCTTTTCGCATTCATAAAAATCACAAATCCTTCAAATGTAAGATAATTATTTCCACTAATAACAGGTTGAATTTTATTGATTTCATCTGATATTTTTTATCACTAGTGTCCGACAAAAGTTTTCTATCAGCAATGAAACCTGCTAGTTTACAAGATGTTTAGTGTTATAGAAGGAAGATAGACTTATTTTTTGTAATTCATTTTAATCGCCCTTAAAAATGATTTTACGAAAACAAGGATAAATGAAAGGAAATGCACCCATGTT
>Ga0114962_10000972_pt1 | contig 24814 bp, 23 predicted proteins | sample C_130820_MF_Meta_FD_87017 | JGI IMG/M metagenome (GOLD analysis project Ga0114962, IMG submission 87017) | Freshwater microbial communities from Lake Croche, Canada to study carbon cycling - C_130820_MF_MetaG | ecosystem: Environmental > Aquatic > Freshwater > Lake | place: Lake Croche, Canada... | reverse complement strand
TTTTAGATGTGCTTCTTTTTTTAAATGAAGATTATGTACCACTAACTCTATTTTACCGATGTTATCGTCTAATTTTAAATTGATTTTATAATTTTTCCGTGTTTTATTGGAAAGGTTCATTTCAAAAATATTGCTGATAAAGCCAGAATTATTTGTTTGGTAGGTTGTTCCACGTTGTCTGAAAATGGTTGCTTGAAAATCTTTTCTAGTGAGTAATAAGGAAACAAAAACACCTAAAATTAGTACTAATAATGCTGTATATGCTTTCACTCGTTTTGTCCATTCGAAGCGGGTTCCATTTTTGATACCATTTTCAGAAACAAAACGAATCAACCCTTTTGGTTGTCCTACATTTTCCATGATGGTGTCGCATTCGTCGATGCAGGCAGTACAATTGACACATTCTAATTGTGTACCATTTCGAATATCGATCCCCGTAGGACACACATGCACACATAATTTACAATCGATACAATCCCCTTTACCAGTATTTTTACGGTCTTCTCCTTTTTTAATTTTTGCGCGATCTTCCCCACGTTTGTGGTCATATGCAACAACCATCGTATTTGGATCTAGTAGTACTCCTTGAAGTCTACCATACGGACAAATAGTTGTACACACTTGTTCTCTCAATCTGGAGAAAACAAAATAGAAAACAGTAGTGAATACCGCAATTCCGATGAATCCACCGATATGTTCGGAGAATTTACCAGTTTGAATATTCCAAAGTGTGTCTGCACTGATAATGTATGCGAGAAACGTATTCGCAATCAGAAAAGAGATTCCCCAAAAAATACTATGTTTAAAGGTTCGTTTGACTATTTTTTCGCTTGTCCAAGGAGCTGCAGCTAATTTACGTTGGTGGGTATAGTCTCCTTCAATCCAATATTCGATGCGTCTGAAAATCATTTCCATGAAAATGGTTTGTGGACAAACCCAACCGCAGAAAATTCGACCATAAATGATCGTAAATAGTATAATGCCAACTACTCCTAAAATAGTTGCAATGGCAAAAAGGTAAAAGTCTTGCGGCCAGAAAATTTTCCCAAAAAGAATGAATTTACGTTCAAGAACATTCAACAGGAAAAAAGGTTCGCCATTCACTTTAATGTGCGGCAAGCTAAATAAAAAAACTAGCAATAAATAACTGGTTATCTTCCGATAGTTGTAAAATTTCCCTTTTGGTCTTTTAGGGAAAATCCATATTCGTTTCCCTTTTTCATCAATGGTAGCCACTGAATCTCTGAATGTACCTTCTGCGTCCTCCATTTGAGTTATGAGTTATGAGTTACGAGAGACGAGCTGCGAAGTGACGTTTCATTTCGTCACTCCGTTACTCGTCACTCCTTCACTCAATTATTTCTCCTTGTGGTGCTTTTCCTTTCGCATCTGGTAAAGACAATACAAAAGAAGCAACTTGTTGTAATTGTACCGGATTGAATTTAGAATTGTGTTCAGGCATCCCGTTTGGTGTACCATTTTTCACCGTTTTAAATACATCCTTAATATCAAATCCGTATATCCAGTTTTTATCCGTTAAGTTAGGACCGATATTACCTTCTCCTTTAGGATTGTGGCAAGTAACACAGTTTGTTTCAAAAAGCGCTTTTCCTTTGCTTAAATCTCCAGCATCTTTCATTAAGGTAACATTGCTTTCATCTACGTTCATAGCCATTTTGGATAAATATGCTTTCACTTCTGCATCCGCTTTTTTGATCTCTTTTTCGTACGCTTGGTATTGTAAATCTCCGGTATTAAACACGTGGTAATTGAATAAGTAAATTACGGCAGTAAGTATCGTAATTCCGAATCCCCATACCCACCAAGGTGGAAGGTTGTTATCCAATTCGCGAATTCCATCGTATTCGTGGTGCATTAAAATTGTGTGTTCTTCTTCAATTGGAACAACATCTGTAAGTACTTGATTTAATTTTTTGAATGCTTTTACCTCTTTTTCTTTACGTTTTCGCTCATAAACAAGTGCTAAAAGACGTTTGAATTGCGATTGTAAATAGAGGATAACAAGTACCAATACAACATTTATAGCTATTAAGAAATAAATATCTGCATTTTCAATTAAAATCCATGGTTGAGGTTCGGTGGAAGGTTCTGGAATAGACATTGCAAGGGATGTATTTCCAGAAGCTATTAGTCCAAACGTAAGGATAAGAATTATTGCTTTGAGAATCGTACCATTTTCTTTGTTTTTCTTTTCCGCAATTTTGTTGGTGAAATAATCTGATTTAACCAAGTTTACAATAGAAGACGATAAAATAAAGATGACGATCAACATGATTACAATCGAAACTAGCAACCAATAAAATGTACTCAAGTTTTCTTTATAGTTTGGTTTGTAGACAATTTCCTTCGCTACTTCCGTTGTTCCAGTAGCAGCAACTGGCGGATTATCTACATAACTTAGTATTGCATCTAATTCTTCTTTGGTGACTTGTTGCCCAGGCATTTCCATCGGACTGAATCCTTTAATCGCATCTGCCATTTTACTTTTTCCAGAAGCGATTAGACCAGTTGAATTGCTAACCCAGTCAATTAAAAGATCCCCCTCACCAGCATCCGCCCATTTTTGTTTCACGCCTTTTAACATTGGACCGGTGGAAGCTTTATCCAATAAGTGACAGGTATTACATTTTGCTTTGAAAAGCGCTTGACCGTCTTGTGCATTTGTCGTTACCATGAGAATAGTAAACGAAAACAGTGCTGCAGTCTGTTTAATTAACTTTTTCATCGTGCTATCAATTAAAATCCTACTTCATTTTGAATTTCTCCTTCTGGGTTTGTTTCAAAAGGGATGTTGCTCAATTCATTCACTTCTTTTTTCTTCATGCGAATCACGTATGTCAGCATAAATGCAAAAAAGAAAAAGAAAATGAGTAGTGAGATGATAGGGTAGATGGATACCCCATCGATACTCGTTAAATTATGTTTTATAAATCGTAACATGGCTATACTTATTTGGTGTTTGTATTCTCAGAGGTAGACATTGCATCTTTTCCTAAACGTTGTAGGTACGCGATTAAGGCAACAATTTCTTTTTTCTCTAGTTTTTTGATTTCTTCTTGCACATTTACAGTTTTCAATATTTGCGCAGGTTGGTTATTGATGATATCCGTAGCGATTTCTGTTGCTTGTTTTTGAAGATCTTTCAAGGCAACGTTTTCATACCCTTTTGCATACGGTACACCAAGCGTTCGCATAGCATTGATTTTCTTCACAATTAAATCAGTCGTTAAATCATTGTCTTTCAACCAAACATAGGCAGGCATGATAGAACCTTTGGATACATCTTTTGGTCGAATCATGTGTTGGTAGTGCCAGAAGTTTGATTTTTTGATTTTAATGTTCCCTCCTTCACGTGCTAAATCCGGACCAGTACGTTTAGAACCCCATTGGAATGGGTGGTCGTATACAAATTCACCTGCTTTCGAGTATTCTCCAAATCGAGCAGTTTCGAAACGTAAAGGACGTATCAGTTGCGAGTGACAATTATAACAACCTTCACGGATGTATAAGTCGCGACCCTCTAACTCCAGTGGAGTGTATGGTTTCACACTAGCAATGGTTGGAATATTACTTTTTACAATCATTGTTGGTATAATTTGAACCAAACCACCGATAGACACAAGCAAGATTGCTAATAACATCATTTGGAAAGGTTTGCGTTCAATTTTACGGTGCCAGTATTCGCCTTTAGCAGGTGCTAATTTCAAGTCTTTTGTAACGGTAGCTTCTGCCTCTTCGTTTTCAACCAATGAACCAGATTTTGCAGTTTTCACTAAGTTGTAAGCCATCATAACAGCACCAACGATGAATAATAGACCACCAATCGAACGTAGGATGTAGAACGGTTTGATGATTTGAACCGTTTCTAAGAAATCTTGGTAAGTTAATGTTCCATCTGGATTAAATTGTTGCCACATTTGACCTTGCGCAAATCCTGCATAGTACATTGGAATTGCATATAAAATGATTCCTAAAGTGGCAATCCAGAAATGTTGGTTTGCTAGTTTTTTAGAGTATAATTCCGTTTTGAAGATTTTTGGGAATAACCAATAAAGCATCCCGAATGTAAACATCCCGTTCCATCCAAGTCCACCTACGTGCACGTGTGCAATTGTCCAATCCGTAAAGTGCGAGATTACGTTCACATTTTTCAAGGATAATAAAGGACCTTCAAACGTAGCCATACCGTAACATGTTAAGGCAACTACCATGAATTTCAACATTACATCGTCACGAACACGATCCCATGCACCGCGCAATGTCAATAAACCATTTAACATACCACCCCAAGATGGTGCGATTAGCATGACAGAGAAAACTACCCCTAAACTTTGTGCCCAATCTGGAAGTGCAGAGTACAATAAGTGGTGAGGTCCAGCCCAAATGTAGATGAAAATCAATGCCCAGAAGTGAATAATAGAAAGTCTGTAAGAATATACAGGTCTATTTGCTGCTTTTGGAACGAAGTAGTACATTAAGCCTAGGTAAGGAGTCGTTAAAAAGAATGCAACCGCATTGTGTCCATACCACCATTGTACTAATGCATCTTGAACACCAGCATACCAAGAGTAACTTTTAAAGAAAGATACAGGTAATTCAAAGGAGTTGAAGATGTGTAAGATAGCAACGGTTACAAAGGTTGCAATGAAGAACCAAATTGCTACATACAAGTGTTTTACACGACGTACAACAATTGTAGCAAACATATTGAAACCAAATACTACCCATAAAACAGCGATTAGGATATCGATCCACCATTCTAATTCCGCATATTCTTTTCCAGAAGTAATACCGAAAGGAAGCGTTGCAACCGCGCATAAAATGATAAACTGCCAACCCCAGAAGTTGATATTACTTAATTTGTCACTCCACATACGCGTTTTTAATAAACGTTGCAGTGAATAGTAAACCCCTGTAAAAATTCCATTTCCTACAAATGCGAAAATCACTGCATTGGTATGCAATGGTCTTAGTCGCCCGAAGGATAGAAAACTAAATCCTAGGTAATCGTTGAAAAATTCGGGGAATGCTAACTGTAGTGCCACGATTAACCCTACTACCATCCCGGTAATCCCCCAGATGATGGTTGCGTAGGCAAAATTCTTTACGATCTTATTGTCGTAACTAAACTTTTGTACTTCCATTCTTACTTGTGTTTTGGTTATTATTTATTAACTCATCTTCGAATAAGATTCGCACCGATGGGGTGTAATCGTCTTCGTATTGTCCTGATTTTATTGCCCATAAGAATGACACTAAAAAAAATAGTGCAACTACCAAACTTACAACGAGCATTATGTATATGATTCCCATGATGCAAAGGAAGGAAAGAGTGTAATTTTAGTAACTGACTCGAATTAGATGAAAAGATGATAGAAATCATGTTTTTTATGTCCTTTCAAATACTGAAAACATTTATTTACTTTTATAGTAAATATTCTGCATGCGTACTTTCCTTTTCCTTTTCTTTTTACCTTTTTTTACTTTCGCGCAATTTCATCCAGAGAAGATTGGTGAAGTTACTGGATTGGTGTGTTTTAGGGTTTGGGAAGAAGATACTTCAGGTAAACTATTACAAGGTTCCAAGGAGGTGATTTTTCAACATAATTATTCCGTTTCGATTTTAAAGATGAAACATGCAGATAAAATTTCGGTGGCGGAATTTACTTCTAAGGTGTTTGCATTTGTCAGTACCCCAAAAACACGTGTAAAAAATGCTTCTATTACTTGGAATGATACTGTATTGGGTGTCAAAAAGAAATTGCGATTAGCGCGAAGAGTGGTCGATAATCCAATCCAACTTGCTTTTATAAAACGGAATGGAAGATGGTATCAATCGAAACAGGTGCTTCCAATTGTTGGAGATACAGCGCATGATTTTCCCAAGCGCGTGTTGCTTTTTATCAATGGGTATCGTGGGTACGAGCGGGAAGAGAATGAGAGTGATAATTTGGTTACATCGAAAGATCGCTACCATTATTGGTTTAAGTTAGACGACCGATTTATGGATAGCTTAAAACCTACGGAAAGTTATTATTTAGATGGAAGTTTAAGTGTTAAAACTTCTAATCACCGAAATACGATTCGTTTTGTGAAAAGTTATTATTTATCGAATCATTTTGTGTCTCGAAAAGACTCTATGAAAAGGTACAATCGCTTGAATGTTGATCCAAATCCGGAAGGGTTTAACTACCGAAAAGAAAAGGGGAGAATTGGAGGAAAAGCACTTTTACTGAAATTGCATCAACAACAAAAAGATACGATAGATATTGTTTGTCACAGTATGGGATACGCCTATGCTTTGGGAATGATCGAAGTCCTACAAGGTAAAGTTGTATTTGGAAATATCTATATTTTATCCCCAGAAAATGGTTGTCAGGATGGGGCAGACTGGACACAGTTTAAACAAGTATGGCAATACGGAAGTAATTTTGATCAGCCAAATCCAGATCCGATTTGGGAACAAGATGGAATTGCGCCACAATGTGAAGTCAAAGGAATGCTATACGATGCAAAACATGGTAGAGCATTTATCCCTAAAACCTGGCCAAAGAAAAATTTTGTCGATAGTCATATGCCTTACAACTACGATTGGATTTTCGACCGAATTCAGAAAGGAGAAGCGGGGTATATTGAGCGATGATGGTATTCTTACTTTTAATTTGCTTTAGTAGCAAATAATAAATTGAATTGAGATATTATCTGCTGTTTATACTTTTCTAATTTTTGGACAGCATTATAATTAGCATCACTTATTCTAGTATGTAGGTTAATTGATTCAGCTAACATATCTTCTTTTTGTTCCTTTGAAAGTTTCAGTCCGAACTTTTCTTTTAGTGCATTGAACTTATCTAGAGTGTTACTAACAATGGATTCATATTCATTGTTCTGACGTTCTAACTTGTTAAATACTGAGTTTGGTAATTTTTCCGTTTTTGCAAGAAGAATTTCCGTAATTTGAGTCTGAATTATACTGTCATTTGAAGAAGCTATAGGAATAGATACTTCTGTAAAAGCAATCGATTTATCGCTTGAAGTTTCAATAATAGAAATAATTGGTTTTCTTTCTAGGGATTTATTAATTGTTTTATTGATTTTATTATAATCACTCTTTTTATTTCCCAATTCTGAAATAATTGGTGCGTTTTCACTTCTTTTTTTAGAAGTTTTAGTTGAATTCAATGTAGCGATTTTGTGTTTTGAATCTAGATTTTTAGGTGTGAAATTAAAATAAACAAAAGCTAAAACAGAAGCAGCTACTAGGAATGAAATGAGAGGTTTAATTGAAATTATTTGTCCTTTTTTTAATTTTGATTTCGCGGGGAATAGTATGTTTTTATCTGCAATTAATTTTGTTTGTTTGTATAAATTATATTCATTTTCAAAACGTTCATTTTCCTGCAAAAGATTTTCAAATTTCGTATGTTCAGTTGGGGTTAAAATACCTTCTATTTCCCCAATTGCTAATTCTGAAAATTCTGTTTCTAGGAAAGGAATTGCTTTGATTTTAGCATGAAAATCTGTTGGAAGAGTAATTTGTTCGTCTGAGTGAAAAGTAGGGAGTAAATTATCATCCAATTTTAGATCAGGATTTTCTTGAATGAAAGTTATAAATAACTCTATTTCTTGTTTACTTAGAGTTCCTTCAAGGTAGTCTAAATAGTATGTTTCGTAATTTTCGTGCGATATTTTCATATTACAAACGTTTGATCTTTTAAAATTCCTTGTAAAGTTTTTCGAGCTCTAAAAATATACACTTTAACTTGGGACTCACTCAAATTAGTGATTTTTCCAATTTCGTCATAATTATAACCTTCATAATCACGTAATAATATTACAGATTTTTGAATATCTGGTAATTGGTCTAATGCTTTGTCTAGTATTTCTTTTAAATCAAATTGACTACTAGTTTCATTATATGTATGGTTCATTACATGTTCTTCACTCGTATATCTTTTTTCGTAGGTCACAAAATTTCTAATCAAATTGATTGCTACAGTAAATAAATACGATTTTCCGTTTTCAACCGGAATAGTTTCATGTTTTTCCCACGTTTTTAAATATGTATTTTGAACAATATCTTGTGCATCCATCTCATTTTTAAGATGTTTTAATGCAAAACGATAAATTCCATCTGCATGTAGATCAGCTAAGTTATTATATTCTGTTAATTTCAAAAAAAGTAATTTTGTTTATAAGACAATTTGCTTGCTATAAAGTTACACGAAATTTCAAAAAAAAAATATTATTAAAATTAATGATTTGTTTTTCAGTTGTATAAAAAATATTTTTAATGTAAGTGTAACTTTTTTTACGTAAAATACTCTTACAAGAAATTAAAAATCTAAAATTATGAAATTCAAAAAAATCTTTATTTATCTTTTGTTCGGTTGCTTAAGCTTCCAAACATACGCACAAGCAACCGATGTCAACAAGGATACAACCGCTTTAAATGATACTTTAAAAAAGATGAATGTTCGTTTTCGTAGCCATTCTTTACTTTCTGTAGGAATTATTAATTCGAAAAATTCGATCGTAGATAATGGAATTAGCATTGGATATAGCGTACTTTATCATTCAACTAAACAAAAAAAGCAATATCTTCAATTTGGAATCGGGTATGATTATCAACATTACGCTTTAAATACCGATAATGTACTTTATGCTGGAAAAGATTCTTTGTGGTATAACAACAGTGGATTAAAATTAAAATCAAATAGTTTGAATTTATATTACATTTCCTTACCAATAGTTTACAAAAATAGAATGTTATCTAATATAACTTTTGAAGCTGGATTGAACAATAAAATATTAGTATATCAAGAAAATTTATATCGACAAAATACACCATATAGTTCTATTAAGACTGAAAACTTTTACCAAAATTCAAAATTTAATAAATACCAAGCAGATGTATTTATTCGTGTACAGTTTAACAAAACAATTTTCGTTGAAGCAAAACAATCTTTAACGCCTGTTTCGGGGTATTCAAATTTTAACGCAAGACCCTTTTCACTTTCCGTTGGTATAAAATTATAAAAACATCAAATATTAAGTAGTATGAAAAATTTAAGAGTAACATTGATTCTATTAATTAGCTTAAGTCTTAATAACGTATTTGGGCAAGAGCAGAAAAAAGATTCAATAAATAAAAGTTTTGAGACAATAATCAATTATTCAATGTTGAGAAATTCCAATAAATATATTGATGGTGGACATGAAGCCGGTGTTCAGTTTCTTCTTGGAATCAAAAGAAAAAATGGATGGATAACTAAAATTGGAACGGATATTAAAGTTCAAGTATTTGGAACTCCAAAAACAATTGATTTCAATCGGGATTCATTATGGAGTTCCAATTATACAACACCACATCTTTCCGGACAGTTTAATAATGGAATAACGAATTTTCAATTTGGGATTCCAATTTCTTTAGGATATCAATTTCAGACAAATAATAAAAAAAATCGATTAGAAGTTAATTTAGGAGCGACAACTTTTTATACATGGAGTAATTTGATTGAAACATATTCAGTGTCGGAAAAAGGATCTACGTATAACAAAACAAAAACAACCGATTTATTTTTTATACAGCATCCAATTAACATTAATGCGACGGGTAATATTAATTACATTATCAATAAATATTGGGTAGTTGGATTGAATGCATCATATGCAATTAATTCATTCTACAAAACTAATTATATGCGTTTTAATCCTTTAATGGTAGGTGTTTCAGTTGGTTATAATATTAATAATTACAGCGGACAAGTAAAAAAGTAAAATCCTATTTATAAAAATATTTTACCCCTAGGCAATTCTGTTTAGGGGTAATTTTTTTCTTTATTTTTTCAGATTATACACTAATGAAATCTGGCCAAAAACTGGATACACACTAGAACCTAAACTCGCAGCATTGTTTACAACTAAAAAGTTATACCCTCCAGTTGCGATTACACGTAAATTAGATGGTAGTTTGTAACTTACACCAACTTCCAATCCCATTATAAATGCTTTGTTATGGTAGCCTAATCCTTCCAAATAATCTCCTAAATTGGTGCGTTCATATCCAGCATCGATTCTTACAGTTGGTGAAAGTTTTTTTGAGGAACGAAAATAATACGCAAAAAATGCGTCGTAATGATTGACAGATAATGCGTTCGAATTAAATGCAGAACCTAATTTAGAAAAAGTCATGTTCATACCGACACCGAATGGTAATTTAGAAGAGGATTTTACAAAACGGTATTCAGCAGTAATACCATTTACGGTATAAAAGCCGGTGTATTTTTGACTGCGAATCCCTAGTTCTAACGTTGGTTTGATTGAATCTTGCGCCATCGTAATTACGGAAAATAAAACGCAGATGAAGGATGCAACTAATTTCATAAGGTAGGAAGGATTTCGTTAAATACTTTATTTTGAATTTCTAGGTCATTCGCTGTAATTTCATTTCGACCTTTTAGTCTAGTAAATACGTGTAATTCAGAATTTATAATGGTTACTTTAAGGTTTTCTTTATTTGTTATTCCATTGTATAATAGGGCTGCACTAATTGGATCTGCTGCACCATCTTTTTTTGCTTTGTAAACGGTTAAGGAAACATTTTTAGGTAATGTAATTCCATCCTCTAGTCGTTTGCGCATCAATTGCGTGATGTTATTTAACTGTTCCAATGCTTGGTAAGGTCTAAATCGATACCAGAAACCATTTTCTCCTTTTTCCATGGAAGATTCACTATACCCTAAAGCTGGACCAACTGCAGAAATTAAAGTTAATATTTTGGTGGAGGGTACTATAATTGGATCAATAAAAATGACGTTTTTAAGCACATCGGTATTTAATTTATCTGCACTCAAAGCTTCCAATAGCAAAGGACAACCAGTAGATGATCCGATCAATGAGATGTTTGTATAGCCTAGAGCTCGTAAAGCATTGTATTCCATGATGATAGGAGCCTGCCAATCTTCCCAAGTTGCTTTTTTAAAGTCACTATAATCTCTTCCGTGTCCACCAAGTAGAATAACTGAAATTAAGGCATTTCCATTGTTTTTCACAAAGTTTTTAAATTCTAACCATTCAAATGTAGTTGCCGTAAATCCATGAACTGCAATGAATACAGGTTTAGATTTGTCTAGTACGGTTGGACTCGGATTTGCAACCGAAAGTAAAAACTTTTCGGGATGTGTTAAGCTTGAATCGTTAATCATAGTACCGTCTAAATCGATTGCATTGTCGATCGGAGGTAGTTTTTCTGATTTTTTACATGCCGTAAATAAGCAGATGGATAGGGATAGATAAATAAAAAGTTTCATTTATTTTTTTTTTGTAAAATTAATTTTTTTTAATTGATAATTAAATAGATAAGTTAAATTTTCTTTTCTCATTTCTAGTTTCCAATTTTTCTTTATTTTTAGATATGGAATTTATTGTTCAAATAGCACATACTATTCGTTACAATCTACCAGGAGAAATAGCACATATTCCGCTGTCGCCTTTGCATCGACCTGTAACAAGCGAAGTGATGCAAAACCTGACCGAGTATAAAGCGTCTGCTGTAGCTGTACTATTATTTCCCTTAGAAAATACCTATCATTGTGTGTTAATTCAACGTACAGAGTACAATGGAAAACACAGTGGTCAAATTAGTTTTCCAGGCGGTAAAAAAGATCCGGAGGATGCCGATTTATTAGCAACAGCCAAAAGAGAATGTTTCGAGGAAATTGGGGTAGATGTTTCTGATTCGGATTACCTAGGTAAATTGAGTAATGTATATATACCGGTTAGTGGATTTTTAGTAGAACCACACGTTTTTTATTACCCGGAGGTACCAGCATTTGTCCAACAAGAACGAGAGGTAGCGTCCGTTTTTACTATTTCATTGGAGGAATTACTTGCGCAAAATGTGATCAGCGAAATGAAAGTGGAAACAGAAAATGCTTTGGTAAAACTTAAGGTTCCATGTTTCAAAATTCGAGATAAACAAATTTGGGGAGCAACAGCGTTGATTTTAAATGAATTGCGGGAAATCCTTATTACGTTTTCAGCCAACCGGTAATACTTAATCTGTTTGTTTGGGTCGTCAAAACTGCATGTGGAATTTCATTGCTTTTGAAAAACACACATTTTCCTATTGTTGGTGTAATTTTATAGGTCTCATGATCTAATTCTACTGCCAATTCACCGCCATCCTTTTCTTGCCAATTTTCATTCAGGTAAACGATCAGACTATATTTCCGCGAATCTTTGTTTGTAAATTGATCGAGGTGTTTATGGTAGTAGGTTCCTTTTTCGTATAAGGTGTAGTGAAATTCGTACGATTTAATTCCTGTGTAACACGTTGTATTTAAGTGTTCTATAAAGTTATCTAGAATATCTAAAAATCGATTTTCACTAACGTTGTTGTGTATTCTTTCTAACCAACAAATTTGGTCTCCACGCACATTGGTCAACGGGCTTCTGTTGGTGTTACTACCAGTGCCTGCACGTTTTAATTTTCCTTGATTTTGTAGTTCTAGGATATTATTTCGAAGGTTTAAGAGTAACGAGTTTGGGATGAAATTATCCTGAATGCCCACTTTGTTTTCTAAAAATGAATCAATCAAAGCGTCAAAGACCTTTTCCATAATATCGATTTTAACAATCGACACATGTCAAGAGTGGTGTAAGGTAGAAGTAATTATTGATTATGAATGATAAATGATGAATTAGATTTTTCCTCCACCGCTTACAGTCACTCGTCGCCCGTCACTTCTTTTTCCCTTTCGACTTATTAACAGCTCTTGTTCCTCCGCTTCCCGTCGCTCGTCGCCCATCACTCGTCACTTTTTTCGGTCCTTTTCCAAATAAGCTTGGTTTACTTCCGCTTCTTTTTGCTTTAAATGTCGGTGCTTTAGCAGCTACTGGTTTCGCCTTCGGTTTTATTTTGGATTTGTTGGTTTCGGAAGAAGAAGTTTCAATCATCGAAAAAATATGGTTCAATTCCGTCTCGGTTAAGTCACGCCATTCCCCCAAAGGGATACCTGTAATGGAAACATTCATGATTCGTGTACGTTCCAGTTTGCGAACTTCATACCCGAAATATTCGCACATACGGCGAATTTGTCTGTTTAATCCTTGAATAAGGGTGATTCTAAAAACCAATGTGCTTTCTTGGGTGACCTTACATTTTCGTGTAACTTGCCCCAAAATTGGAACACCAGTCGCCATCGAGGTAATAAACTTTTCCGTGATAGGTTTGTCAACGGTAACCAAATATTCTTTTTCATGCGCATTTTCAGCACGAAGAATTTTATTTACGATATCGCCATCATTCGTCAAGAAAATTAGACCTTGTGAGTCTTTATCTAAACGACCAATATTAAATACTCTGGAAGAGTGGTTGACGTAGTCTACGATATTCCCTCGAACATCATCCTCGGTTGTACAGGTTACACCAACTGGTTTGTTGAATGCAATGTATACGCGATCTTCCATGGAAAGTGGTTCCAATCGTTGTCCATTGACAGTAACACGGTCCCTTGGTTTAACCACATCTCCAACTACTGCTTTACGATTGTTGATATACACCGTTCCTTTCTCAATGTATTTATCCGCTTCTCTGCGCGAGCAAATGCCACTTTCAGCAATGAATTTATTTAGTCGAACCGTATTATTGTTTTCCATACTACAAAAGAAAGCAAAAATTATTGATTCTCCATATCCGCTTTGCTTCAAAACAAGAGACATTAAACTTATTTTTTTGCGAATGCACTGTATTTTACCTTAAATGTTCCTAAAATTCTCATTTTCTGTATATAACACTCTTTTATACTGACCACAGGTCACTCAATGTTTCTTAACCCTCCTCCTTATTCCTCCTTATTCCTCCATTTCTTAATTTCTTAATGGTTAATCACAACTGTTTGTTTATTATATGTTTAATATTTCACTTCACCCTCAAAATATCTTTTGTTTAAGTTTTATTAAAAATAATTAAACAAAATAACAGTCATAAATTTTGTTTAACTATATTTGTTAATATTTAAACAAAATGAAAGTTTTTACAATAGCACAGTTAGAACAGTTTTCTGGTATCAAAGCCCATACAATTCGTATTTGGGAACAACGATACAATGCATTTCAGCCTAGCAGGTCGGAGGGAAATACAAGGTATTATGATAATAACCAGTTGCGAAGACTTTTAAATATTTCCAGCTTGATGGAATATAAATACAAACCTTCTAAGCTTTGTATTCTTTCTGATGAAGGATTATGTGAGTTGGTGCAAGAACATTTACTTTCCAAGCAAGATGAAAATCCGGTGAATGAATTTTACATCAGCCAATTAATTGCGGCAGCAACAGCATATAATGAGCAGTCCTTTTCCACAATTTTTAACGCAGCCATTGCAGAAAAAGGATTAAAATTAACGTATGGAGATATTATTTATCCCTTATTGATTCGGGTTGGATATATGTGGACACAGGACTCTATGTTGATAACACAAGAACATTTCATGTCCAGTTTGATAAAACAGAAAGTTTTTACCGCGATAGAACAAATAGAAAATTCCAGTATCACTTCAGATAAAACCTGGTTATTATTTCTACCTGAAAATGAATTTCACGAATTAGGTTTGTTAATTGCAAATTACATACTAAAAAGTACAGGTAATAAAGTCTATTATTTAGGAAGTAATGTTCCGATTCAGGCTTTGAATAGTACATTAGAAGATTTGTATATTTCGGATGCTTTAACCTTTTTGGTACGTACACCTTCTGCAGAAGATATTAGCGAATATGCCAAAATGATGGAAGATTATAATGTGTCATTGCACATCGCTACCAATGAACAGACAAAAAAATATTTGTCAGATAAATTAACATGTACTTGGTTGACAAACCTTAATGAATTAGAATAAAATGGCTAAAATAGCAATCATAGGATCCGGTTTTGCTGGAATAAGTACTGCATCATATTTAGCGCAAGCTGGACATGAGGTGCATGTATTGGAGAAAAACGATACGCTTGGGGGTCGCGCAAGATCTTTTACTACAGAGAATGGCTATCTATTTGATATGGGGCCAAGCTGGTATTGGATGCCAGATATTTTTGAACGCTATTTCCATGATTTTGGGGTAGATGTTGCAGATTTATATGAACTTAAATTGTTAAATCCTTCGTTTGATGTTGTCTATGGAGAAAATGATACAATGCACGTTCCTGAAAATTTTGAGGAATTATGCGCTTTGTTTGAATCGATTGAACCTGGAAGTAAGTTACAACTAATCAAATTTTTAGAAGAGGCAGAATTTAAGTATAAAGTTGGGGTAGATGAACTTATCTATAAACCAGCAAATTCGATCACAGAATTCATGACAACAGATGTATTAAAAGGAGTACTTCGTTTGCAAGTTTTTTCTTCTTTTAGTAAACATGTTCGAAAATATTTCACCAATCCGAAACTTATTACCTTGATGGAATTTCCAGTGTTGTTTTTAGGAGCAATGCCACAGGATACTCCGGCATTATACAGTTTAATGAATTTTGCAGGATTGAAATTGGGTACTTGGTATCCGATGGGTGGATTTGGAAAGGTAATCGAAGGTATGGTCCAAGTAGCTGAAAAAATGGGTGTTAAGTTTCATGTTAATGCTGCTGTCCAACATATTAATATCGAAAATGGCTTAGCTACTTCCCTTACTATCCAAGACCAAAAGATAGATTTTGATGCAGTAATTGCTGGAGCGGATTATCATCACGTAGAAAGTAAATTACTTCCTGAAAAATTTAGAAATTATTCCGAAAATTATTGGAAGAAAAAAACATTTGCACCTTCTTCTTTGATTTATTATCTTGGTGTCAAAAAACGAATTGCAAATTTGGAACACCACACATTATTCTTTGATGAAGATTTAACGCAACACGCGAAAGAAATTTATAAGAATCCAGTATGGCCAACTAAACCATTGTTTTATGTTTGTTGTCCTTCGAAAACAGATGCTACGATTGCGCCTGAAGGACATGAAAATATATTTTTATTAATGCCTTTAGCTCCCGGATTAACCGATTCTGAAGAATTGAGAGAAACGTATTTTCAACAAATGATGCAGCGATTAGAAAAGCAAACGGGGGATAAAATAAATGATTTTATTGATTACAAGCGAAGCTATTGTGTCAATGATTTTGTGTCAGATTACAATTCCTATAAAGGTAATGCGTACGGTTTAGCAAATACCTTGGGACAAACAGCGATTTTCAAACCGAAAATCAGAAATAAAAAAATTAATAATTTGTTCTATACCGGACAGTTAACAGTACCGGGGCCAGGAGTTCCACCTTCGTTGATTTCTGGGAAAATAGCAGCAAATGAATTGATAAAACAATTAATACCGTAAAACGATGAAAGCACTATTTGACGAGGTGTCTATGATGTGTAGTAAATTGACTACCAAGCGATACAGTACTAGTTTTTCGTTGGGGATACTTTTTTTGAAAAATCCAATACGAAACCCCATATATGCTATTTATGGATTTGTTCGTTTTGCGGATGAAATTGTAGATAGTTTTGATGGCTATGATAAGAAGTATTTATTGGAAAAATTTCGTTCAGATTTGTACGAAGCGCTTGAACACCGTATTTCATTAAATCCTATTTTAAATTCATTTCAACAGGTTATTCATCAGTATAATATTGATATTGATTTAGTAAATGTTTTTCTGGATAGTATGGAAATGGATTTAGAAAAACAGTTCTATGTAAAAGAAAATTATGAGAAATATATTCTTGGTTCTGCAGAAGTAGTTGGACTAATGTGTTTGAAAGTTTTCTTAGATGGTAACCAAGAAAAATACGACGAACTCAAACCATTTGCGATGAAATTAGGATCAGCTTTCCAAAAAATTAACTTCTTACGCGATTTGAAAGAGGATTACAAAACGTTGGGAAGAACCTATTTTCCTAACGTTGATATGAACGAATTTACCTTGCAATCTAAACGGGAAATTGAAGATGAAATTGCATTGGATTTTAAAGAAGCATTGGTTGGAATAAAAAAATTACCTGTTTCCTCCAAAGGAGGTGTATATTTGGCGTATGTATATTATCTGACATTATTCAAGAAAATTAAGCGTGTTTCTGTGGATCGTGTGTTGGTTGAACGTATTCGCGTGAGTAATGGAGAAAAAATAGCATTGATGTTTAAAAGTATGCTGCAGTTCAAAACCAATATGTTGTAATGAAATACCTCATGTTTTTTTTATTCCCTTTCTTAGTTAGTGGTACATCGGAAAGTACAGCTAAGGTAGACAACGTCTCTGAAGCTAGATCCTTATTCAAAAGTGCAGCTTTTGATCAACAGGCATGTACTTCGTTAGTATATGGTTTAAAAAATACAACAGAGCATACACATCCTACATTGACTGCATATAAAGCATGTGGACTAATGATGTATGCAAAATATTTGCTCAATCCTTTGGATAAATTAAGCTCTTTTTCGAAGGGTAAATCCTTGTTGGAGAAGTGTGTACATAAAGAACCTAAAAGTATTGAAATTCGATTTTTACGACTTGCGATGCAATCTAAATCGCCTTCTTTTTTAGGATATTCAGATCACATACAAACAGATAAAGTCTTTATCGTAAAACAATTTAAGTCAATCGACGATGAAGAATTAAAAAAACTGATGAAAGCATTTTTGGTCAAAGCAGATGTATTATCAGATTCAGAAAAAAAAATAATTGAAAATTATTAATTATGAGTGGTTTATACGTGAATTTGTTAATTGTTATAATTACTTTTTTTGGAATGGAAGGAGTTGCTTGGTTGACACATCGCTATGTGATGCATGGCTTTTTATGGAACCTACATAGCGATCACCATAAAAAAGAAGTGACAGGTTTTTTTGAGAAAAATGATTACTTCTTTGTTATTTTCGCTGTACCTGGTATGATTGGTTTAATGTTTGGCGGGCAAGCAAATTACAATTGGGCTTTTTGGATTGGTTTAGGGATTACTATTTATGGAATAGCCTATTTTTTTGTACACGACATATTTATTCACCAACGATTTAAGATTTTTCGTAATGCAAACCAGTTGTATTTTAGAGCTATTCGACGTGGACATAAAATGCACCACAAACACCTAGGGAAAGAAGACGGCGAATGTTTTGGAATGCTTTGGGTACCTTATAAATATTTCAAAGAAGCCCGCTCGAAATAGCAATTTATTACCAATAATCTGCAATTTGTAATCTACTATCTATCAATCTTTTAATTTTCAATCTTTTAATCTGCAATTTGCCAATCTGCAATCTATTAATCTGTAATCTACCAATCTACAATCTGCCAATCTGCAATCTGTCAATTTGAAATCCTTAAAATCGTACCCGAGCAAATCCCATTGCAAAAGATAAACTATGCGCATCTTTTTGGAAAAAGGATAAAGCATCGCGGGAGGAAATTCCAAATTCATACCCACCATTTCGTAAAATGAAGTTGATTCCAACAGGCATATTGTTTTTGTAAATTCCGCCTCCTAAGTACCCACAACTTACTTGTAGCCAGTTTAAAACTCTAATGTCACCTCCAAAAGAAACAACGGTGTTTTTTATATTTCCTGGATTATCAGAATTAAAAGGTGCCACTAAATCAAAGCCAATTCCCAAGATTTTTCGCCAATGAAAACTTGTTCCAAAGCGAAATGTAGCTGCATTTGCTAATTTGTATTTTTCTTGTCCTTTTAAGGTTAATAATCCACCTTTCGTAAGTAATTGATTAACAGATTTAGAAATATCCATGTCTGTTAAACTATTAATTCCGATGTTACCAATCAAGGTGTCTTTGATGGTATATACATTACGATTGTAGGTTACAGAACCAATGTTGTTGACTGCAATCGCAACTTTTAATTTATTCCACAGGATAGTACTAACCGAAAAATCAAGTCCATATCCAGAACCAACTGCTGGAGGGATACCACCAGAATAATTTTGTAGTGTATTAACAGTCGATAATACATTTTGGTAGTTTATTTTATAGGAAGAAGTTAGCGAAGAATGTAATTCAATCCCGTTGCCTGTGGCGTCTAAATCAAACATTGCCATTGACTTAATAATACGCCCCCCAATACCAGCATAGATTTCGATAATACTATCAATTCCAAATAATTTTCTACCGTAGCCAAGATTGTAGGAACGATTCCAAATCATTTTGATGGAAGTTCCATGTAACAATGAACTCAGGGGTAAAGGGATTGCCATGGTTCCGCTTACAACATTTTTCAATGTGTCGGATGAAATATTTCCCGTATTTGGAATACGTGTAGTAATGTTTCCGAATTTGACATCTACAGAATCAAATAAACTAGAAACTTTTCCATTAACGATTAAGTCCGTTGCATTTTTGCTTAATTGGGAATACCACTGATAATTTTCACGAACATTAAAAGCTATTCCACCAAACAATTTCCCTTGAAATGAAAGTCCCCCCCAATTATAGTCTGCATACAAAGATATTCCTGCTTGGGCATATTCAGAAATTGCTGCTTGTTGGCTTTTCCAGTTTATTATTTTTGTTGAATCATAGGCAATTGCAGTATAAATAGATTTCCCGAAATTTTTTAAACGTTCTTTATTTAATACATCGGAAGAAATTCCAAATCCAAATTCACTCGATCCCATGGTAAATTTTTTCTTAGTATAGCCAGTTCCCCAACCAAGTGCAGAAGTGTTAACACCTAAACACTGGTAATCGGTCAAAAAGGTAGTAGCAACTCCTTTTCCTACAGCTGTATAAGCTACCCCTTGGGTCTGTGCATAAAGTATGTTTGTGCAAATTAATGCAATACAAATCAATATAGTTTTCATCGACGGTGATTATAAATACGGTGTAAAGATATAAAAAGCAAACACACATTTTTATTCTGTGATCTAGTAACCTGCCAATCTGCAATCTGCAATCTCCCAATCTGTTAATCTGCCAATCTGCCAATCTGTAATCTGCAATCTACAATCTACCAATCTACCAATCTGTTAATCTGCAATCTGCAATCTCCCAATCTGTTAATCTGCAAACTGTAATCAGCAATCAGCAATCTGTAATCTGTAATTTGCCACACTCTCAATATACTGACATTAATCATGTTTTTCTGTGAGTAGCATCATTCATCGTGCTTTTGAATCTTCATTACTTTGCTTCAGTTAATTATAAAACCCAACAATATGCCATTCTATCAAAAACACGGTACAATTCCTAAAAAGCGCCACGTCGTTTCTAGACAGTCTAATGGGAATTTATACCACGAAGAATTAGTAGGTACAGAAGGGTTTTCAGGAATGTCTTCGCTAGTGTATCATTTACATCCACCTACAATGGTGAAAGAAATGGGGGAGGCGTATTCTGTAAAACCAAAAATCGCTGTATCTGAAAATTTAAAATGTTTGAGTTTTGCAGGTTTTCAACTGAAACCAGAAGTAGATTATATTAAAAGTCGTAAAACACTTTTTGTAAATAATGATATGCATATTGGTTTGGCAGCGCCAGCAAGTTCGACTCCCTACTTTTTTAAAAATGCAGATGCTGACGAAATGATTTTTATTCATGTTGGAAAGGGAACTTTAAAAACAATGTATGGGAAAATTGAGTTCGAATATGGGGATTATTTAATTATTCCGCGAGGAACGGTGTACCAACTAGATTTCGCAACAAATGAAAATAAATTGTTAATTGTAGAGTCATTTAGTCCAATTACCACTCCTAAAAGATATCGAAATCAATACGGACAATTATTAGAGCATTCGCCATTTTGTGAGCGTGATATTAAAACACCACAAGCCTTAGATACGTTTGATACAAAAGGGGAGTTTTTGGTGAATATAAAAAAACAGGGCAATATTTATCCATATACCTATGCTACGCATCCATTTGATGTTGCAGGTTGGGATGGGTACCATTATCCGTATGCGTTCTCTATTTTTAATTTTGAACCAATAACAGGTCGTATCCATATGCCACCACCGATCCACCAAACATTTGAAGGTAACAACTTTGTAATCTGTTCCTTTGTACCTCGTATGTACGATTATCATCCAGATGCAATTCCTGCTCCATATCACCATAGTAACATCGATTCCGATGAATTACTTTATTACGTAGATGGCGATTTCATGAGTAGAAATGATATTCATAAAGGACAAATTACCCTTCATCCTGGTGGTTTACCACATGGACCTCATCCAGGCGCTATCGAAAGAAGTATCGGTAAAAAAGAAACGAATGAATTAGCCGTAATGATTGATCCTTTCAAACCTGTAATGATCACAGAGGAAGCAATGGAAATCGAAATCAACGACTACTACAAATCTTGGGTAAACCAAGAAATTCTCACGCAGGGGTGAATCGTGATTCACCCAAATATATTCTCATTCACCCAATACTGTACGTGTGAATCGCGATTCACCCAAATATATCTCGATTCACCCAATAAAAAAACAAAAAAACATGGAAACAAAAGACTTAAAAAACGTTGAGAATTATACCTACGGGTTAGAAAAAATCTTCGCTGAAGCACAAGATTTTCTTCCAATTAATGGTACTGATTACGTAGAGTTTTACGTGGGTAACGCAAAACAAGCTGCACATTATTATAAAACTGCTTTAGGATTTCAATCCTTTGCATACCAAGGCTTAGAAACTGGTGTTACAGATAGAACATCCTATGTTGTTAAACAAGATAAAATTAAATTGATTTTAACAACTCCCTTGAATTCCGAAAGCGAAATCGGAGAACATATTAAACAACATGGAGATGGTGTAAAAGTAATCGCACTGTGGGTAGATGATGCAAGAAAATCGTACGAAGAAACTATCAAGAGAGGAGCAAAATCGTATTTTGAACCACGTGTAGAATCGGATAAAGACGGGGAAGTAGTTCGAGCAGGAATTCATACCTATGGTGACACAGTGCACATTTTTGTAGAACGTAAAAATTATAATGGTGTTTTTTTACCAGGTTTTGAAAAATGGGAATCGGAATATAATCCGACACCAACAGGGTTGAAATACATTGACCATATGGTAGGGAATGTCGATTTAGGTGATATGAATAAATGGGCGAAATTTTACGAAGAAGTAATGGGATTTGCCAATTTGATTACGTTCGACGACAAAGATATTTCTACAGAGTACACTGCTTTGATGAGTAAAGTAATGACGAATGGAAATGGGCGTATTAAATTCCCGATTAATGAACCTGCGCATGGAAAGAAAAAATCGCAAATTGAAGAATATATTCAATTTTATGGAGGTGCTGGATGTCAACATATTGCAGTAGCAACGGACGATATCGTGTTCACAATTACAGAAATGCGTAAACGTGGTGTGGAGTTTTTACATGTACCTGGCGATTATTATGACACTGTCTTTGGACGTGTAGGGGATATTCAAGAGGATATTGAAACGTTAAAAAATTTAGGAATTATGGTAGATAGAGATGAAGATGGATATCTATTGCAAATCTTCACCAAACCAGTGGAAGATAGACCTACGTTATTTTATGAAATAATCCAACGAAGAGGTGCAAACTCGTTTGGTAAAGGAAACTTCAAAGCTTTGTTCGAATCTATCGAAGCGGAACAAGAAAGAAGAGGAACGCTTTAATTATGAATTTCATAGCCCATTTTTTTATCCTGTTGATTCATAAACCATAATTCATAACCTATAATTCCTAATTATGTTAATGCCTTTTAACCTAAATAAGTGGATTGAAGACAATAAACACTTATTACAACCACCTGTAAATAATACTGTTTTGTATAAAGATTCTGATTTTATTGTGATGATAATCGGTGGACCAAACGCGAGAAAAGATTTTCATTTCAACGAAGGCGAAGAATTGTTTTATCAATTAAAAGGCGATATGAAATTGCCAATTATTCAAGACGGTAAACGAACGATAATCGATATTAAAGAAGGTGAAATGTTTTTACTTCCAGGAAAAACATACCATTCACCACAACGTTTTGCAGATACCATCGGACTTGTAATAGAACGAAATCGAAAAGAGATAGAATTTGATTCTTGTACCTGGTTCTGTGATGCATGCAATGAAAAATTATATTCCGAAGAATTTAAATTGGAAGATATCGTCGGACAATTATCCAAATTATTACAAAAAGTCTACGATTCTGAAGAAATTCGAACTTGTAATAAGTGTGGAACCGTCATGGAAATCCCAACCGCCGAAAACAACATTTACACGCACGGGCGTGGCGTGTCGCGCCCTTTATGAACGAGACCTATCGCGCCATGATTTTTTATAAAATAAAAAATCACTACCAATCAATCATCAACCATCAATAATAGTATCAAAGCATGTCAAATCAAAAATCAGCAACCATTATAGGGTCCGGATTAGTTGGATCTCTTTGGGCAGTATATTTAGCAAAAGCAGGGTACAAAGTAACTACCTATGATCGTCGATCAGACTTACGTAATGTAGCTTTTTCAGCTGGAAAGTCAATAAATTTAGCTACCTCTTTCCGAGGGTGGAAAGCATTGGATGCCCTGGGTATTGGCGATGCTATACGCGAGATTGCAATACCAATGTATAGTCGATCCATTCACGCATTGGATGGTACAATTTCTACTTTACCTTATGGAAAAGAAAACGAAGCAATATATTCGGTTTCCAGAGGTGAAATCAATGCGAAATTGTTAGAAATAGCTGGCAATCATGAGAATGTTTCGCTAAATTTTAATGTCGACTGCATATTTGCGGATACGAAAACAGGAAAATTTAAATTGAAAAATAATAAAACAGGGGAGGACACACAACACCAAACGGATCTATTATTTGCAAGTGATGGCGCCTTTTCAGCAGTGAGATACCATGGGTTCCAAAAATTAGATCGTTTTTCCTACAGTCAGAATTACATTGAAGATGGATACCGCGAAATCTTACTTCCTGCAAATGCAGATGGAACACATAAATTAGAAAAAAACAGTTTGCATATTTGGCCAAGAGGTCGTTTTATGTTAATCGCTCTTCCAAATTTTGATGGATCATTTACTTGCACCTTATTCATGCCTTTCGATAACCATGAATATTGTTTTAATAAATTGACGGATAGAAATAAAGTACAAGATTTTTTCAAAGAAGTTTTTTCGGATTTCTATGAATTACTTCCTACTGTTGCGGAAAGTTGGGAAGAACACCCTTTGTCTGCTTTAGCATTAATTCGTTGTTATCCATGGACAAATGGGAAAATAGCATTAATGGGAGATGCTGCACATGCCACAGTGCCTTTTTATGGACAAGGTATGAATTGTGGATTCGAAGATTGTACTATCATGTGGGAATTAATGGAAGAGCATAACGAAAATTGGCCGGTGATTTTTAAAGAATATGAAAAATCAAGAAAACCAAATTGTGATGCAATGCAAGATTTGTCCTTGCAAAATTATACGGTGATGCGCGATAAAGTAACGGACCCAGTTTTCAAAATGATTCATAAAATTGAACATCGTTTGGCACATCTTTTCCCAGAGGAATTTACGCCTCTTTATAGTATGGTATCGTTTTCAAATACGGAATATAAAAACGCATTGAAATATGGTAACGAGCAACAAGAAAAAATACGAAATTGGATAGAAGTACATCAACTCGACGATTCAATAACCATTGAAAAACTCGACGAATTACTCCAAAAACTTCAACCGTTGGGGTGAGTCGTGAATCACCCGTGTAAGTAGGGATGAGTCGCGAATCACCCACTTATTTATTATTTATTGTAAAGATGTTGCATTGCAACATCCC
>Ga0114962_10000971_pt1 | contig 24826 bp, 22 predicted proteins | sample C_130820_MF_Meta_FD_87017 | JGI IMG/M metagenome (GOLD analysis project Ga0114962, IMG submission 87017) | Freshwater microbial communities from Lake Croche, Canada to study carbon cycling - C_130820_MF_MetaG | ecosystem: Environmental > Aquatic > Freshwater > Lake | place: Lake Croche, Canada... | reverse complement strand
CGTCGAGGGTGTCAACCCAGGAGGAGCGCTGATGGATCACCACATTAAGTCCCAGCTCCACAGCAAGATCGAGCTGCATTCGGAAGGCATCGGCCTGAGCAGCCTTCCAGGCTCCCTCGGCGATCAAGCGCTCCTGATCCCCGGAACTCTGAGCCAGCAGTGCAGAGTCGACAGCTGCAATCTTGGGCTCCTGCAATTCCTCCGGAAGATGATGGTAGTCGATCCCGGTCTCACCGATCGCAACGACCTTCGGATGAAGAGCCAATTCACGGAGTGCCAGGAGAAAATCAAGTCCCTCTTCAATGACATTCGTCGGATGGATCCCAATCGCGGCATAGACGTTCGGGAAACGCTCAGTGAGGGCTACGGCGCGGCGACTGCTCTCGATGCCTGTTCCGATCGTGAGAATGCGCATCACCCTGGCTTCTGTAGCCCGAGAAATCACACCCTCCAGATCCGGTTGAAAGTCGGGATAATCGAGATGGGCATGGGTGTCGATCAACTCCATGAGGAGAAAGGTAAAAGGATGAATGAAAAAAAACTGCTTGAGCTTCAAGGAAGCTCTCTTTGATTAGAGAGTTTCACTTTTGCTTTCCCCTCTAGTCCCCATATCCATTCGGATGCTTCACGTGCCAAGCCCACGCGCTCTGGATAATGGTCTTGATATCCTGATATTTCGGCTGCCAGCCGAGCTCGCGGCGGACCTTGTCGGAGCCTGCGATGAGACGAGGTGGGTCGCCCGCGCGGCGTGGTTTCTCCTCGGCCATGATTTCCTTTCCTGTGACGGCTCGACAGCAATCGATGATCTCCTTCACGGAGGTACCCCCACCGGTACCGAGGTTGTAGAAGGCACTCTCCTTAGCGCTCAGGGCCAGAATATGGGCCTCCGCCAGATCGATGATATGGATGTAGTCGCGGATGCAACTGCCGTCAGGCGTCGGGTAATCCGTGCCGTAGATATCGACCGATTCCTTCTGGCCTAGGGCGACCTTGAGCACGTTCGGAATGAGGTGGGTCTCGATCCGGTGATCCTCACCGAAGGTCGAACTCGCGCCTGCGGCATTGAAGTAACGAAGGGCGACAAAGGTGATGCCGTGCAGTTCGCCGTACCAGCGGAGCACCTTCTCGAACATCAGCTTCGACTCGCCGTAGGGATTGATCGGCTTCTGGTGCAGTGACTCATCGATCGGCATCGACTCAGGTACGCCGAAGGTGGCGCAGGTCGAGGAGAAGACAAAACGCTTCACTCCCTCGTTCACCATGGCCTCGAGAAGGTTCACGCCGTTGGCAACGTTGTTACGGAAATATTTCCCGGGATTGGTCATCGACTCACCCACCAAAGCATTGGCGGCAAAATGCATGACGGCCTCGGCTTTCGATTCGCGAAGGGCTAGTTGGATCGCCTCAATGTCGGAGAGGTCTCCCCGAAAAAAGGTTGCTCTCGGGTCGATCGCCAGACGGTGGCCCTCGCTCAGATTATCAAAAACGGCCACTGTGTGGCCTGCATTTAGAAGCTCTTCGACGCAGATACTGCCGATATAGCCGGCTCCGCCGGTGACAAGAATAGTTTCCATGGAGATTAACTTAACGCCAGTCGATCCAGGTTGAAATCCTAAAGAACCCCGCAAGGTGTTAACGCTTGGACTCTTGGTATGCCGTTTGCTTATTAGAGGAACATGCATAAGTACTCGAAGCATTCCGGTTGGAGTCACAGGTTGGTCAGAGCGCAATCGGTCGTGCTTTCCCTTCCCTCGCGGCCACGCCTCTATGTCTTATTGAGCTTTCTTTTCCGATAGCTCGTAATTTTTCCTCACATGAGGCAGGCTTTCCTTTTCTCCAACCCCTCAACCTTTCATGTTTCTTCGCATCGAACACTCCACCTCCTATCGGTACAGCAAGCCGGTAGAATTCACCCCTCACACTCTCAGGTTGATGCCCAGGAGTTCCCCAGGCCTTCATCTGGTGAGCTCTTCGGTCACGGTCAGCCCTCAAGCCACAGTCCGCTGGAGACTCGACGCTGAGGAAAATATCATCGGAACTGCCATCATCACTGGAAAATCCGACCAGCTAATCATCGAGAGCAGTATGGTGCTTGAACAACGTTTCACCAATCCCTTTGACTTCGTTCTTGCGGAGCGCTCGCTGCAGCTCCCCGTGACCTACTCAGGGAAGGAGATCGCTCTCTTGGCGCCCTACCTAGGAATTGCCGAGAGACGCCTTTTTTCACTTAAGGAATGGCTGGATCCCTTCATCGGAAATACGAAGGAGGCCTCAACAGGATCTCCAACGACTCTCGGATTGCTGCTGGACATCAATAGAACGATCGCCCAACAGTTCCAGTACAGCGAGCGGCACGAATACGGGGTGCAATCCCCTTCCGAAACACTTCGCAGCGGCGAGGGTACCTGCCGTGATTTTGCCTGCCTTCTGATGGAAGCAGCACGCTCACTGGGAATCGCAGCACGCTATGTGAGCGGTTATCTCTGCGCCGCCGCCGGGGCCGCATCTGAATCCCACACCCATGGCTGGTGTGAGCTCTACCTTCCGGGAGCGGGTTGGCTCGGATTCGATCCGACCAACGGCATCCTTACGGATGCACATCATGTGCCGGTGGCGACAGATGTGACGGCGGGGGAGATCCCGCCCGTAGAAGGTGCCTATCTGGGAGCGGCAGGGGAATGTGTGCGCCATGCAGTCAGCATCTCAGCATCCGAACTCCATCCATGGGAAACTCCGTAGACCTTTCACTCCCTTCTCACGAAGAGATTCTCGATGGACTGAGGCTTCAGGGCCGGCTTGCTGATTCCTTACTGGCCAGGGAGGGTCTTATCCTGACACAGGGAGGGGAACCGACCTTTGTTCCCGAAAACACTTCCTCTCCCGAGTGGAATCTGGAGGCCCAAGGCGAGGAAAAGCTACACTTTGCCTGGAAGCTCTGCCGGGAGCTGCAAAGGATCCATATGCCGGGAGCCCTGATCCTTCGCTCAAACGGCAAACACTATCCCGGGGAGCCGATCCCTCGCTGGAAGCTCATGCTTCTGCGACAAGCTCAGGGGAAACCGCTTTGGAGAAACCAGTCACTCCTCACTCATGGTGAACCCGGACAGGGAAAGGCGGTTACCCCACGCAAATTCCTCTCGGTACTAGCCATTCTCCTCGGGGTTCCGGGAAGCCTGCGTCCCGTTTACGAGGATATCGAGGTGGCGATGCGCCATGCCCAACTGCTGGGAGGGGCTCCTCCACTACCGCGGTATTCACGAGCTAAAAAAGGATTCGTCCAACCTCGGTGGACGATGGGCGAACGCAGGAAATGGGAGTGCCTCCACAAGGCGGCGGGATGGGTGCTTCCCTTGAGCAATGACAAGGGACGATGGATGACGGCTGACTGGACTATGCCAGAGGGACAGGAGATGCTACTCTTGCCGGGCACGAGCAGCATCGGCCTGCGTCTCCCTCTTCATCGCCTTGCCTCCGGGGTGCTCTCCTGCGCTCTTACCGCAGAGATTCGGGACGGCGCCCTCTCACTCTTTCTGCCGCCGCTCCCCGATGCCTCATCCTTCGCCGCTCTCCTGAGCGCGATCGAGGAAACTGCCAGTTCCTTAAAATCCCCGGCCATCGCCTTGGAGGGTTACCCTCCTCCGACGGAAGAGGGTTGGGAGGCTCTCTCGGTAATCCCCGACCCCGGAGTGATCGAGGTGAATCTCCCGCCCGCCTCTGATTGGGAATCCCTTGAATCTACGGTCACGACACTTTATGACGCTGCTGAAAAAGTAGGCCTGAAGGGAACGCGACTCCTTCCCTCGGGGGAGGTTGTTCCAACCGGCGGAGGTGGTCATTTGGTGCTTGGAGGAGCATCGATTGAAAGCAATCCCTTCCTTCTTAAACCGGCGCTCCTTTCCAGCTTCCTCCGATTCATCCAGCATCACCCTTGTCTCTCGTATCTTTTCAGCGGACGCTTTATGGGTCCCTCCTCACAGGCACCCCGCGTCGACGAGAGTTTTTTCGAGGTTCCCCGCGAACTTGAACGGGCTCTCATGGGCATTGAGACAATGCCTTCACCAGCCAACCCGGCGATGATCGACGCCATCCTGCGAAACCTCCTGCTGGACCTTCATGGGAACACTCATAAGGCAGAGGTCAGCATCGATAAGTTTTTCAATCCCTTCATGCCCAACGGACGCCTCGGTCTGGTCGAGTTCCGATCCATCGAGATGAGCCCCGATGCCAGCTCATTCCTTGCCATTCATGCCCTCTGGCGGGCTCTGGCAGCATCGTTTGTTACAGAGCCTTATAACGAACGCCTTATCGACTGGCGGGGAAAGCTTCATGATCATTTCCTTCTCCCGTCGCTGCTGGAGCAGGATCTGAAGGAAGTCTTGGTCTACCTGAGGGGCCACGGCTTCAGCTTTGAGAGTGACTGGTTTGTCCCGCATCTTCTGTTCCGCTTTCCGATTCTCTCGGAAGAGATCTTCCGCGACTCTTCATGGAATCTCAGACGAGCCGTGGAGCCGTGGCCACTGCTGGGTGAGCAACCAGCGCCCGGTGGTGGATTGGTACGATGCGTCGACTCCTCGACCGAGCGCCTCGAACTCAGGATCCATCTGAAGGAGGCGGTTGCTGTTTCCATCAACGGGCGCTCCCTGCCCTTGGTTAATCATCCTGAGGGTGGGTGGATCGGCGCTGTTCGTTTCCGCTCCATCTTGCTTCCGACGTGCCTCCATCCCCAAGTGACTCCGCAGATTCCGCTGGAGATCAACTTCCATGATCCGGAGTCGGGGGAAAGGCGCTTCTGGCACTACCATCCCATTCCTTCAGATCAGGAAGCAAACAGACTGCGGGGCCAGCGGGTACAGCTGCTCATGCCGCGGGACTCTCCATTCACGGACACTATATACCCCTCGATACCCGATCAGCGGTCTGGCGAATCACTCACTCTTGACCTGCTGGGCTAAAATAGGTGCCACTGATGGCATCTGCTGATGCGGGGCTGGGGCCAGTGCTTGTCACAGCCGAGCGTAAACTTAAACCGCCTGATCTCCCGTCTCTCCCGTACGGATACGGGTTGTATTCTCCACGGGAAGAACAAAGACCTTTCCATCGCCTATTTTTCCGGTCTTAGCCGCCTCAATGATTGCCTTGATGGCTGAGTCGACAGCCGCGTCAGCCAAAACAATCTCAAGTTTAATCTTAGGCAAGAAGTCGACCGTGTACTCACTGCCGCGGTAGATCTCAGTGTGACCCTTCTGGCGTCCGAAGCCCTTGACCTCGCTCACTGTCATCCCCTCGATGCCAAGCTCGCTGAGGGCGTCTTTGACTTCCTCGATCTTGAAAGGCTTGATGATCGCTTCGATTTTTTTCATGACTCGGTTTTGTTATGGCTGTGATTCCTTCTGTTGTTGGCAGATGGCTTTATCCGCTGCAATCACCATCTTCAATAACAGCACTTCAACTGGATAGAAAAAAAGGCGGAGACAGATGTCTCCGCCTCCCTTTTATAATATTCCAGAAACTTAGACCGCTTTGTCCCCAGACTCGTCGGTACGAATACGGATCGCATTCTCGACGGGGAGGACGAAGACCTTGCCATCACCGATCTTGCCGGTTTTGGCAGTCTTGACGATTGCAGCGACGGCGCCCTCGAGGGCACCATCGGCAACTACGATCTCGATCTTGATCTTGGGCAGGAAGTCGACCGTATACTCGCTGCCGCGGTAGATCTCGGTGTGACCCTTCTGGCGTCCGAAGCCCTTGACTTCCGACACCGTCATTCCTTCGATGCCAAGGTCGTGGAGCGCGTCTTTGACTTCTTCCAGTTTGAAGGGTTTGATGATTGCTTCGATTTTTTTCATTTGTGTTGATGGGTATGAGTTGAATCTTTCTGAATTTAGTTGTTGTAGGCCTCCTCACCGTGATCGGTGATATCGAGGCCTTGGTATTCGGCTTCAACCGAGGGACGGAGTCCGATGAGTAGCTTCACGATGAAGGCAATCACGAGGGTTCCAACGACGGCTATTGCGATCGTGATGCCAGCGGCCTTAGCCTGGGCAACAATGAGGGAGTGATCTGCGATGGCCTTGGCCAGACCATTGGCGGCAGTGGGTGCTCCCCCAAGGTTTGCGTTGACGGAGGGATCCACCAGAACGCCTGTGATGAGAGCGCCAACAGTTCCCCCGACTCCGTGGATGCCGAAGGTGTCAAGCGTGTCATCATACTTGAAGATATGCTTGAGGAAGGTGCAGGCAATGTAGGGGATCACACCAGCAAGGATACCGATGATAACCGCACTACCGGTATTTACGAATCCGCAGGCAGGGGTGATGACCACAAGGCCGGCCACGGCACCCGAACAGAATCCGAGGACAGTTGGCTTGCCGCGGAGAATCCACTCGATAGCAGGCCAAGTGAAGGCACCCACTGCTGCTGCGATCGTGGTTGTGAGAAAGGCATTGGCAGCGATGCCATCCGCAGCCACAGCGCTACCTGCATTGAACCCGTACCAGCCGACCCATAGGAGGGAGGTGCCGATGAATGTCATCACAAGGTTGTGAGGGGCATGCCCGTTCTCGGCGCGTTTTCCAAGGATCAGGCAAAGGATTAGGGCGCTCCATCCCGAGGACATGTGGACGACCGTTCCACCGGCAAAATCTATCGCTGGGATCTTGGCGGCCGCATTCCAGACACCGTTCATGAAACCTGTTGATCCCCAGACCATGTGGGCGAGCGGAAAGTAGACGATAAACATCCATGCAAAGACAAAGGCCATTAATGAGCCGAATTTTAAGCGTTCGGCCGTGGCTCCAAAGATAAGGGCCGGGGTGATGATTGCGAAGGTCAACTGGAAGATCGCGAAGATATTCTGGGAGACCCAATAAGCGTAGCTCGTATTCGGATCAGAGGTGACTCCCTTAAAGAAGAAATTTTCCGTACCGCCCAGGAAAGGGCTGGCGAAGTTGCTTCCAAACACAAGACTGTATCCCACGGCCCACCAGATCACGGAAACCATGGCAGTGATGCCAAAGCACATCGCGAGGATGGAGAGGACATTTTTTGAACGGACCAGGCCTCCGTAAAAGAGTGCAAGGCCGGGAAGTGTCATCATCAGCACGAGGAGCGAGGAGACCATCATCCAGGCGTTGTGACCTGCGATGGCTACCGGTGCGATGTTCGTCGGTGTCGGATCACCATTGGTGACAGCGGCCAACAGGAAGGCATTCTGCGCGGCGACAGGGGCATTGGTGAATGCGATCGGTGTCGGGGCTGAAGCTGCTGCCGGAGCATCTTGGGCGTGGAGGGCTGAGGTGACGGCGCCGAGCATCGCCAAGGAGGCGATAGCCGCTAGCAACCGGACCATAGAGGTTGTTGTTTTAATCATTAGGTTGTTGTTGTTGTTTGGCGTCCCTGACGGGGCGTAAATATGAATCAAGCAACCCCCGTGCCAACTTTAAAAAGAACAAAATTATGACATTGAGCTGCGTTGGCCTGCATTTGCCGTAGGATTCACGACGGTAGCGATTGGTTGCCTTTCCCTCGACCAGAATCTGGGTATCAGGGGATAAAAAGGGCCTTTTTGGTGATTTTCAGCCAATCTCACACATGCTTTGATTCTGGCCTTTTTTAATCACCCCTCGGTTTTGACAATGATGGATTGCCTTCTCTGCTATAAATACGAATGCGCATTTTGCTCCGGGTCTTCGGTTACACCGCCCGCTATCCTTGGATGGCGGTTGCCACGATGTTCTGTGCGATTGTCGGGACACTCATGGTGGCGGTCTTCCCTGCCGTCACACAACAGGTAATTGAGGTGGTCCTCAAGCAGCATCACCCGGAAAAGCTTATTCCCCTCATCGCAACGGGTCTCTTGGCCTTCTTTGCCCAGGATCTGCTGAACTGTTTCCGCATCCTGCTCAACAATCACTTCGAGCAGAGGGTGATCTTTGACCTTCGAAGCGATCTTTACGCTCGGATCCAGATGCTGCCGCTCCCGTGGTTCGACAACCGAGCGACCGGGGACATCATGACTCGTCTCGTGGAGGATGTGACCAACGTGGAACGCGTCCTGATTGACGGAATCGAGCAAGGTACGGTGGCCCTGCTCCAGATCGCCATCGTTCTGGTCCTCATGGCCCATTACAGCATGGTCCTGATGCTGGCAGCCTTGACGCCCGTTCCCTTCCTGGCTCTCGGGGCACTCCTCTACACACTGACTGCCGGAAAGCGCTACCGGGCCACCCGCAAGGCTACCTCGGCCCTGAACTCCCTTCTTCATGATAACCTCGACGGGATCCGCCAGATCAAGACCTACGCCACTGAGGAGAGGGAACACGCCCGATTCAATGCATCAAGCGAAGCTCTCAAGAAAGCCTCTCTCATCGTGATGCGCTATTGGGCGATCTACAGCCCGACAATGAACTTCCTTGGGAACGCTGGATTGATACTCATCCTGGCCGTGGGAGGTCTGCAGGTTCTCCATGGAACGATGGAGTTGAGTGTCCTGATCGCCTTCCTCCTGCTGGCACGCTATCTCTACGAGCCCGTCGGTCGCCTCCATTCCCTCAACCAGTTGCTCCAGGCCGGCCGAGCCGCTAGCGAACGGGTCTTCTCAATTTTGGATGCCCCATTGGAAGAGGGCTGGAGGAATCCTACTTCGAATTCTCAGGTTATCTCCCTGAATGGTGACGTGCGTTACGAGTCTGTGGGGTTTGAGTATCAGGTCGGGACCGCTGTCCTCCATGACATCTCTCTCCATGCCAAGCCTGGCGAGATGATCGCACTGGTGGGACCTACCGGAGCAGGGAAGACTTCTCTGGTCCATCTGCTCAGCAGATTCTACGAGCTCAGCTCCGGAGAGATACTGCTAGATGGGCGCCTGATCCGCGAGATCCCCCTGAGCGAACTCCGCCGCTCCGTCGCCATGGTGACCCAGGAGAGCTTCCTCTTCAACGGCACCACATCCGACAATCTGCTGATTGCAAAACCTGATGCAACAGATGAGGAAATGTGGGCGGCGCTGGCTGCCGCAAATGCAGAGGCCTTCATACGCCGTCTTCCTAAGGGGCTCCACACACAACTCGGCGAACGCGGCGTCAAGCTGAGTGTCGGTGAGAAACAGCGTCTCTCCATCGCGCGCGCCCTGCTGAAGAATCCGCCGATCCTTGTCCTCGACGAGGCGACTGCCAGCGTAGACAACACGACGGAACGTCTGATCCAGGAGGCACTAGCCCACTTGCTGGAGGGCCGCACGAGCTTTGTCATCGCCCACCGACTCTCAACCGTCCACCATGCCGACCAGATCCTGGTACTGGAGAGGGGACGTATCGTTGAGAGGGGCAATCACGAGAAACTCCTTGCCGTGGGCGGACTCTATGCCTCCCTCTGCAAGGAAGCCGAAGCCCATCACGGGATCTTCGGGGAGAGCAGAATTGACATCTCGAGCGGAGATGCTGAAAACGCGGAGAAAAATTTAAGCCCACTAAGGCCAGGTCAATTACTCGAAGGTTGACTTGGTGATGCTATTTGGCATATTTGCCAAATAGATGCTGCCAAAACTTCAGAAGCTGAAATCCAATGCGACGGTCCGCGCCTCCATCGTGAAGGCGATGGCCCATCCTTCCCGCCTTTTGATCATGGAGGCCCTAATGCAGGGCGAGCATTGCGTGAATGATCTCACGGAAATGGCAGGTTGCGACGTGACGACCCTCTCCAAGCACCTGGCAGTCATGAAAAAAGCGGGGCTCCTTATCTGCGAGAGGCGCGGTCTACAGGTCTTTTACCAGATCGCCTGCCCCTGCTTCACGGAGTTCTTCCGCTGCATCGACCTCATCTCCAACTCCAACAACCGCAGGCTTCGGTGCGCCTGCTGATTTTTTATGAAGACCATTCAAGTCTATGACCCAGCCATGTGCTGCTCCTCCGGGGTATGCGGTCCTGACATCGACCCGATCCTTCCCCAAGTGGCAGCCTTCCTTCATCAGTTAAAGGAACATGGGGTGGCGGTGGATCGATTCAATCTCTCTCAACAGCCTATGGCCTTCGTGCAGAACCCTGAGGTGAAGAACCTCCTTCAATCCGAGGGAACCGAAGTCCTACCCCTCTTCTTCATCGACGGACAGCTCGCTCTCAAGGGTGCTTACCCTGATCACGACAAGCGCAAGGAGTGGCTGATCACTCATAAGCTGCAAGTCACCCAGTGATGTATCTTCACCTTTCCATCCTTATTGGGAGTGCGACGCGGTTTCTTTTTTTCACCGGCAAAGGGGGTGTAGGAAAAACCTCCCTTGCCTGTTCCACAGCCGTGGCCCTCGCAGATCAAGGAAAGAGGGTTCTTCTCGTCAGTACCGATCCTGCTTCCAACCTGGATGAGGTGCTCGGGGTACGACTCAGCAACCAGCCCAGGCCTCTACCGGGAGTTCCCAATCTCTTCGCATTGAATATCGACCCCGCGCAGGCGGCTCATGCTTATCGGGAAAAGATCGTCGGCCCCATGCGGGGGATCCTTCCTGAGGCTGCCCTCCGCAGTATGGAAGAACAACTCTCAGGAGCCTGCACAATGGAGATTGCGGCGTTCGACGAGTTTGCTCGGCTACTTGGAGATCCCTCCATTACCCAGGAATACGATCATGTGGTTTTTGACACGGCCCCCACGGGTCATACGCTGCGCCTGCTCACTCTTCCGAAAGCCTGGACTGGCTATTTTCAGACCAATACCTCCGGAACTTCCTGCCTTGGACCACTTGCAGGATTGGAACAACAGAGGGCTGTTTACGAGGGTGCCCTGAATGCCCTCGCCAATGCCGAACAAACAACGCTGGTTCTCGTCAGCCGAGCCCAAGTTCCGCCACTCAGGGAGGCAGAACGTACATTCAAGGAGCTTTCTCAACTTGGAGTCACCAATCAGCGACTTGTCCTTAATGGCCTCTTCAAGACTTCAGAATCTGGAGATTCCGTGGCCGATGCCTTGGAAGTCCGAGAACTCAAGGCTATTGCCCAGTTTAAGAATTTTTTGACTCAGCTTCCGGTTTATTCGGTTCCTCTTCATACCAACAATCTCTTGGGACTTGATGCACTTCGGGCGATTGTTTCTGGATCAACATTGGAGAATCCATCCCAATCACAGGAAAACAGTCTTGTTGCCCCGGAATTTCTTTCTATTGAGAGTCTGATTGAATCCCTTATCTCAACGGGACGAGGCGTCATCATGACGATGGGCAAGGGGGGGTAGGGAAGACGACCGTTGCCGCCGCCCTTGCCGTGGAACTTGCCCGGCGAGGACATCCCGTTCATCTCTCGACAACCGATTCCGCCGCCCATGTTGGTGAGACCCTGGGGGCTGCTGTTGACGGGCTGACCGTCAGCCGTATCGACCCTGCCAAGGAAACCGAAGCCTATGTCGCTCAAGTCATGGAGGCTCAGGGGGCAAATCTTGATTCCGATGGTCGCGCCTTGCTGGAGGAAGATCTCCGTTCACCTTGCACTGAGGAGATCGCCGTCTTCAAAGCCTTTGCCCGAACGGTGGCCCAGGCTGAAGGATCTTTTGTGATTCTGGATACTGCTCCTACGGGACATACCCTGCTCCTCCTCGACGCCACGGAAGCCTATCACCGCGAGTTGGGACGTCAGGCACGGGAGAGCATTCCGGAGGAAGTCAGCAAGCTGCTGCCCCGTCTCCGAGATCCCAACTATACCAGAGTTCTTCTGGTTACTCTCCCGGAGGCAACTCCTGTTCACGAAGCTGCTTCCCTCCAGTCTGATTTAAGGCGTGCGGGAATCGAACCCTTCGGATGGGTGGTGAACCAAAGTTTCTGCTGCCTCCATACCGAGGATCCTCTGCTGAAAAGGAGGGCCAAGAACGAGATCCCCTACCTTCTAGAGGTCACCCAAAAGCTCGCTTCCAGGGCCTATCTCCTGCGCTGGCTGGGGGAAGAGCCTACAGGCCCTATCGCGCTAGGCTACCTCCTTCACCATCCTCCCAACGCAAAACCCTAATAATCGAACAACCCAACAACTAAACAAACCAAGCACACTATGCCCACCTACATCTACGAAATTGTGATTGAAAATGTATCCGCGAGCTGCTGCTCAGACCCGACGTATTGCGAGATCGACCAGAGTGAGAACTCACAGCCCCTGAGCCAACATCCCGATACGGGAGCAACCATCAAGAGGGTAATCATCGACGGCAAACCTTTGGTGAAAGAAGAGGGTGATTCCTGCGGCAGCGGCACCGGATGCTGCTGATTTCAAAAGCCTTGGGAACTCATCCATGGAACAAGTCGTCATCATTGGATCCGGATGCGCTGGATGGACTGCCGCCATTTATACGGCTAGGGCAAACCTCTCTCCCTTGTTAATTACCGGTCAACAACCCGGAGGACTCCTCACAACGACCTCTAGCGTTGAGAACTTTCCCGGCTTCAGCAATGGCATCGAGGGGACTGCTCTGATGTTGGAAATGCAGGAGCAGGCAACCCGCTTCGGCACCCGTATCGAGTATCTGAGCAAGGTGGATTCGGTCGATTTTTTATCTTCACCGTTCAAGCTATCCGTTGAGGGCAAAGTCATTGAGGCCAAGAGCGTCATCGTTTCCGTAGGTGCCGGGCATCGGCATCTGGGAGTTGGCGGGGAGCATGAACTGGAGAATAAGGGCGTGACCTATTGCGCCACCTGTGACGGCGCACTTCCCATCTTCCGCAATAATCCTCTCGTGGTGGTTGGTGGTGGGGATTCCGCCTGTGAGGAAGCCAGCTACCTCACCCGCTTTGCATCACAGGTCTATTTGATCCACCGCAGGGACACCCTGCGAGCCTCCAAGATCATGGCTGAGCGCACACTAGCCAACCCCAAGATCACGATGGTCTGGGAATCCGTCGTCGAGGAAGTCCTCGATGTCACCCAGGACAAAGTGACGGGCGTTCGTCTCAAGAATATCGAGACCGGAGAAACCAGCACTCTGGACTGCGCCGGAGTCTTTGTTGCGATTGGTCACACTCCAAACACCCAGATCTTCAAGAGCCAATTGGAAATGAACGATGCTGGGTACATCACTCTCGGAGAAGGGAGTCGGACCAGTATCCCGGGTGTCTTTGCCGCAGGAGACTGCGCTGACTCCGTTTACCGCCAGGCCATTACCGCATCCGGAATGGGATGTTCAGCCGCCATCGATGCCGAACGCTATCTCGCTTCCCTTCAATAATCACCCAACAAACCAATAACCATGAGCAACAAACCTCTTGTCCTTATCCTCTGCACAGGCAACTCCTGCCGCAGTCACCTTGCCGAAGGTATCCTCCGTGCCGTCGCTGGTGATCTCATCGAAGTCGCCAGCGCGGGTTCCAAGCCAGCCGGGTATGTCCACCCTAAGTCGATCGAGGTGATGAAAGAGATCGGTATCGACATCTCCGGACACACTTCCAAGCACCTCGAAGAGTTCCTGAATCGGAATGTCGATACCGTCGTCACGGTTTGCGGGAATGCCGACCAGGCTTGCCCCATGTTCCCAGGTCAGGTGAACCGCTTCCATTGGGGCTTCGAGGATCCTGCCCATGCAACGGGTAGCGATGAGGAGGTTCTTACCGAGTTCCGCCGGGTCCGCGACCAGATCAAGCTCGTTTTCGAGGCCTACGCCGCAGGACTCAAGCGCGGAAAGGATCTTTCATTTTGAACGCCGCTCTTTTCAGTAAGCTTCTGGCAGAGTTCCTTGGAACCTACGCGCTGATCTTTGCCGGGACAGGTGCGATCGTTGTCGATCAGCTCTCCGGTGGTACGATCACCCATCTGGGGGTGGCTCTCACCTGGGGGCTCATCGTCATGGTGCTGATCTACACTTTTGGTGATCTCTCAGGAGCCCATCTCAATCCAGCTGTGAGTATCAGCTTCACCGTGGCAGGAAGATTCTCGATCCGGGAATTACCCTCGTATCTCATTGCCCAATTAACAGGTGCCTTGGCAGCCAGTGAAACCCTCCATCTGCTCTTTCCTCAGAGAAGCCTGCTTGGGGCCACCTTGCCTGAGGGCGGCTGTCTCCAGTCCTTCATTTTGGAATTCCTACTGACTCTGATCCTGATGATTGTGATTCTGAATGTCTCTCATGGAGCCAAGGAGAAGGGTATCACCGCTGGAATTGCCATCGGCGCCACCATCGCACTCGAAGCCCTCTTTGCAGGTCCAATCAGCGGTGCCTCGATGAACCCATTCCGCTCGCTCGCCCCCGCCCTTGTCTCCGGGCATTTCGAGCATCTCTGGATCTATCTGACTGCTCCATTGCTCGGAGCTTTAGTGGCCGTGCCTCTCTTCGGATTTCTGCGTCAGGAAGGACCGAGTTCCTAAGGAAACGCAGATACTCAAGCAGATAAACCTCTAATAATTGGCTCCATCTTTGTGCCGAGGCTGATTACGCTTCGGCCAGATGGATCCTAGTCCACAGAAATCAAGAGGAGGAGAAACGTCCGGATCGGATCCATCGCATGACGGAGCAGATGCTTCCCTACCTCCGCGTCGGGGCGTGCTCGTGATCGATAGTCTCCTAAGAGGAGCTGCCAGGCTGCAGCGATCGGTGGCGAAGCGGTGGCGTCGCCTGAGACGACGACCTCAGACTATTGCGGAGGCCGCCAACCTTCTCCCCACACTGATTAAGGTGCTCGCTGCCTTCACTCGGGTCGATGGAGAGATGCTGGAGGAGGAAATCGACTCAAGTCTCGGTTTTCTGCGCTACGATTATCCCGAGACAGTTTATTCAGAACTTCGCAAGCTCTTCCGTCAAGCCTTGGAGCAGCAGCAGGACCTGGGAGCTATGGCGGAGAAGCTCTCCACGGAGCTGAGCGATGACAGCAAGATCCTGCTTGGTGTGCAGCTCTACGATTTGATCACCCGTTCGGGAATGAAGGCGGAGCAAGTAGCGGCGTACCATGACTTCATGGGACGGCTCGGCATGGCGGCGCAAGCCATCGATATCGTTTATCAGCTCAATGCCAACGAGGCAGCCGAGGCAGAGTTTTTTCATGATGGCATCTCGCCGCTTGAGGCTCTCTCCTTCGGCGATCCTGAAAAATGCGATGTGGAGTTGAGGAACTTTACCGGGGAGGAAAAGCTTCTGGCATACTGCCACCACGACCTAATTATTCTCAAAAACCTCTCGGGCAAGAGCCTGATTGTCCAAGGGCGCCTGTTAAAGCCGGGGGAGTTCTGTCGGATTTATCCGGGGCAGCGAGTGCTGGTGGGGGAGCAGGTGATCACTAGTCAGGATCTGATCTTTTACTTTAACGCAAAGCGCAATGTGACGCTTCCCCACATTTTCGTGGCGATCAACAACGAGGAGGTCCGGCTTGAGAAATCACTCAGCCGTGACAGTGATCTGGAGATTGCCTTCGGACTGAAGGTGAATGTCACCGTTCTTCAAGATCTCAGGGCCACCCTGCGCGGCACACCACTACGCAAGGGAACCATTGTGACGGCACAGCTCTCGGACAAGATTCTCTTTCGTGACGGGGGGGAGCTTGATCTAGAGGATCTAAAGCGGCGCGTCGGGGCGTTCGGTGGTCGTTTTGAGCTGAAGGGCTCCAAGACCGAATACATTGCCTCGAACAATCCGAGCCGACTCGACGATGACGATATCCTTATTTCCCCCGGAATTGGAGGCGAGGTGACGCTGCGGATCACCTGTGATTATAAGGAGAAAAAGGGCCGCGTGGAGGTGCTTCAGGCGGACAGGCCGATCGTCGTGAGGGGGCTTCCCGTGCGCGGGGCCATGGATCTCGTCGATGGGGACACCATCCGGATCGATGCGGGCCAGGTGCTCCGTTGCAACTTCACTGACAGGATTATCGAGGAGGAGCGGAACATCATCCGCACACTGGACGTGCGCGATCTCGTCTGCCGCTTTCGGAGCAGTGACACGGCTCTGGATAACCTCAATTTCTCTATCGATCGCGGCGAGATGGTCTGCGTCATGGGAGCCAGCGGTTGCGGCAAGAGCACTCTCCTTCGTGCTCTGGCTGGACAGTTCCCGCCGGTTGCCGGAGAGGTTCAACTCAACCATCGGTCACTTTACAAGAATCTGGATGCCCTCCTCCAGTACATCACTTACATTCCCCAGTACGATGCCTTTGATGAGCAGTTGACGATCGAGGAAAATCTCCGTTTTGCGGCAGCCATCCGTGCCCCCCATCTCTCGCGACGCGAACGTCAACGCCGCATCGATGGCAAACTCGCCGAGTTGGGCTTGAACGAGCGACGCAGGGAAGTCGTTGGCGGCACAAGCAAGAAGATCCTGAGCGGCGGCGAACGCAAGCGCTTGAATATCGGCCTCGATATGGTCAGCACGGCCGATATCTATCTCTTCGACGAACCGACCAGCGGCCTCTCCTCCAAGGATTCCGAGCATGTCATCGAGATCATCCGAGGCATGGCTCACAACAAGATCGTTCTGGTCACGATCCACCAGCCCACCTCAAAGATCTTCCAAATGTTCCAGAAGGCCTTGTTGCTGGACAAGGGAGGTAAGCTGGTCTTCTTTGGCACACCCACGGAGATGCTTGCCTATTTCGCCGAGGCGGAGCATGAGCAGCTCTTCGGGACCGAACTTGGGGGATGTCAGGCCTGTGGCACGACCCGCCCGGAGTTCGTCTTCGACGTGCTGGAGACCCCTCTTCGTGACCTCGGAGGCGACCTCATCTACGAGGAGAACAACCGCGGACAGCTCGTCCCAGCCCGTCGTTTCTCCCCGGAATATTGGCGGGACAAGTTCGAGGCCTACCGCTTGATGAAGGAGGTCCAGCAGCCAGCCTCTTCGCGAACACCCGTCCCGGCCGGTCCCGAGTCAAGGAGTAGCCTTACCCAGCGACCCTCAGGATGGGAGGGTTTCCGCTGGCGCGACGAACTTGGACAGTTCCTCGTGCTGCTCCAACGATCGTTCATCAGCAAGATGCGCAACCGCGCTAACCTCCTCACCACGCTGGTGGAGGCCCCGATGCTCGCCTTCCTGATCGGGTCGGTCCTGCGATACTCGGAGAGTAAGCATTACGACTTTGCTTCAGCCTTCCATATTCCGACCTACCTGTTCCTTTCCCTTGTGGTGGCCATGTTCCTCGGACTCACCAACAGCGTTGATGACATCCTCCGCGACCGGCCCGTTCTTCTCCGTGAACGGAATCTGAATGTCCGCATCGGTTATTACCTGCTGGCAAAGGCGATAACACTCGGCCTCTTCGCCGTGGCCCAGTGCGCCCTTTTCACCCTGATCGGTGACTGGATGGTCTCCATTCGCGGTTTTTATTGGGTCGAGTTTGTTGCAATGTTCCTCACGGCATTCAGCGGTATTGCTCTCGGTCTACTGATCTCTTCGCTAGCCCGGGAGGGCAAGACTGCCGTGAACATTATTCCTGTCGTCCTGATTCCCCAGATCATTCTTGGGGGGGCCCTGATCAAGTATGAGGAGATGAATCGTAACCTGGATTTCATCCATTCGATCCATGAGTGGTTCAACCGCCACCCTGAAACGGCCATGGAGCCGAGGAGTGACCTGCAGGTGCCGATGATCTGCGAATTCATGCCAATGCGCTGGTCGTATGAAGGGATCGTCTTCGCCCAGGCAAAGCTGAATCCCCTGGCCCTCCGACAGGCGCGTATCCAGCGCCAGATCTACCAACTCGCCGCGATCAAGAAGCCGACCGATGACCAGGAAGATCGTCTCGACGACCTCAAGGACCTATTGGCTATTCTGAGCGGTCTGCAGGCACCGAATCCTGATGAACTCGCTAAGCGGATGGCCCGCATTGATCGGGTAATCGCCGGTTCTCTTTTGAAACGCGAGGAAATCGTTGGGAATGAAGGGGGCGTCACCGCAGAGCAACTCTTCACCAACCAGAAGGTGCTCGATCTGGTCTCCAAGGCAGAGATGGAGCAGGCTGACTATCGTGACAGCCGCCACCCGAATGTCTTTTTCGGGCCGATGAAGCAATACTTTGGAGTTTCTATCCCCCTGCTCTGGTTCAACTCCGCCGTCATGATCCTCAGCAGTTGGGCGATCTTCGTGATCCTTTTTGTGATCCTGAGACGTCAGATCCGCGAGACCCGAACTTGACGCTCTTAGGGGTGCTCTGACTAAAAGGGCGACCAATCCTCTTTTTTGAGGGGGCCCCAGAAAAAGAGGAGCTTGACCAGCTTAGCCTTCTGGTGGAAGCTCCAAAACCCACAAAAGAAAGCAGGTGAATTAATTATGCCGGAAGTTATTGTCCGTAAGGGCGAACCAATCGATCGCGCGCTCAAGCGCCTCAAGACCAAACTCGAGACCGAGGGTGTCCTCGACGAAGTCCGCCGTCTGCGTGCCTTCGAAACTCCGACTCAGCGCACAAAGCGCAAAGCCAAGGCCAGCGCCAAGCGCGCCAAGGCGAAGATCCGCTTTGTCCTGAGCTGATCACCGAACTGCTTTCCACTCCCACGGAGTGAATCCTGAAGTTCTTATCATCGGCTGCGGCTTCCTAGGGGAGGCCGCAGCCGATTTTTTTTCAACCCGGGGCCAGAATGTCCTGGGCCTAGTACGGAGCGCCGACTCACTCGGGCCTCTATCTCGCAAGTCTTTCCGATCTGCCGCCTGCGATATTACTGATCCTGCCTCGCTCGAAGTCCTCACTCCCCTGGTCCACGAAGTTCCCTTGGCCATCTACTGTGTCAGTTCGGGCCGCGGAGGTGCTGATGCCTACGCTGCGGTCTATCGCGACGGCCTTCGCCGGGTGCTGAAGAGTTGGAATCCAGGCAGGCTGATTTTTATCAGCAGCACATCAGTCTATGGGCAGACTGATGGATCATGGGTTACGGAAGAATCAAAGGCCGTTCCCGACCGGGAAACCGGTCGCATTCTGTTGGAAGCTGAACAGATCGCGCTGGCATCAGGAGGGAGTGTTGCTCGGCTTTCGGGAATCTATGGCCCAGGCCGTTCCGTGCTGCTCCGGAAATTTTTGGCAAGGGAGGCTCTTTTGGAGAATGGAGGGCACCGCTGGATCAATCAGATTCATCGGGACGATGCCGCAGCGGCAGTTGTACGACTGGGAGACTCTTCAGTTTCTTCTGGGGTATACAATGTGACTGATGATACCCCAGCCACCCAACGCCAAGTCTATGGCTGGATGGCAGAGGAACTTCATCAACCACTCCCACATGAGGGTGCTGCAGATCTCAACAGGAAGAGGGGGTGGACTTCCAAGCGGATCAGCAATGCCAAGTTACGCTCTACCGGATGGATTCCTCAATTTCCAAGCTATCGGGACGCTTTGCCTTACTTGCTGGTTGATTATTCAAATCACAACTAAGAGTAAAGATTGCGGAAACCAGGGTTGTTGCGACAATCTGTCTCACTTTCGATGAAGAAGACACTCCTGATCGTTGATGATGAAAAAAACACGCGCGAAGGACTGAGGAGCGTCCTAGAGGAGCACTTTGATGTCTCGCTTGCGGCTGATGCGGCGGGTGCCCTGGCCTTGATCGACGCAGATCCTCCGGAGTTGGTCCTTACCGATCTGAAACTCGGCGCCGATAACGGCATGGATCTTATGAAGAAGATCCTGAAACGCGCCGATTCGCCGATCTGCATCATTATGACGGCATATGGATCAGTGGATACTGCGGTCGAGGCGATGCGGCAGGGGGCCTATGATTTCGTGATCAAGCCGGTGAATATCGATCGCTTGGAAATGTTGATCCGGCGAGCCCTGCACGAAAGAACCATGCAGGTGGAGAATCTACAACTCCGTCAGGAAGTCAGGAAAACAAGGGCTCCTGATAAAATGATCGGTCGTTCCGGGGTCATGGAAAGGGTCTTCGAGACCATTCGGCAAGTGGCTCCCAGCAAAGCGACGGTCCTCATTCAAGGTGAAAGCGGAACGGGTAAAGAAGTCGCCGCCCATGCCATCCATGCCTTGAGTAATCGGGCCGAGAAGCCGTTTGTCGCTGTTCACTGCGCGGCGCTTTCTCCCCAGCTTCTGGAGAGCGAACTCTTCGGCCACGAGAAGGGGGCCTTCACCGGCGCCGGGGAGCGCCGGATCGGGCGCTTCGAGCAGGCCTCCGGCGGCACTCTTTTTCTCGATGAGATCGGCGAGATTGACCCTCTCGTCCAGGTCAAGATCTTGCGTGTGCTTGGCGAGAAGAGCTATGAGAGGGTCGGGGGCAATCAGACCATCAATTCCGATGTTCGACTGATTGCCGCCACGAACAAGGATCTCGCAACCATGGTGAGCGACGGGACATTCAGGGAGGATCTTTTCTTTCGGCTGAATGTTGTCCCGTTGACGATGCCACCTTTACGAACTCATCCGGAGGACATTCCCCTGCTGGTAAGTTCCTTTCTCAAGGAAATGGCCAGGGAGCATGACAAGCCGCAGCGTCACTTCACTCCCGAGGCCATGGAGGCACTTGAGGCTTACTCTTGGCCGGGGAATATCCGCGAACTCCGTGCAGTCGTGGAGCATGCAGTCGTGTTGGCAAGTGGAAGCGAACTCAAGCAGGGGGATCTTCCGGCATCTCTGCGCCACGATACAGGATCTGCTCATGGGGAGGCCGAAATGAACCTTGCAAAAATCGAGTCCACGATGATCCGTAGGGCCCTTGACGAGTGCGCCGGGAGTCGCACACTGGCGGCAAAAAAGCTCGGCATCAGCCGTCGCACCCTCCATCGTCATCTTGCCTATTTGGGCATCACTAAAACTTCGAACTAATCCAGCGCTGACAACCTATGGCAATTCAGGAAACAGTACATGACATCGACGCCGGCTTTATGGCCAAGGTGCTCAAGGTTGGCATGATCGTCGTCGTTGTGCTCGGACTCTGCATGCTTTATTTCCTGATCCAATTCAAAGGACTGGGCACCGAGCAGGCAATGGATCAGGCGCAGATCGCACGATCGCTCATTTCTGGCGAAGGATTCACGACTCGCTACATACGCCCGTTGGCCATTCGCCAACTCACGGACGCGGACAGAAAGGTTCCTGCCGTCAATTTTCCTGATTTCTACAACGCTCCCCTTTACCCGCTGGTGGAAGCTGCGGTTCTCTTACCAATCAAGAAAAGAATCGCGATGGAGCCGACGGACACGCTCAGCATGGGTGACCGAGCTATTGCGGCAGTTGGCATCCTTCTTCTCCTTTTGGGCGTTCTGGTCTGGTATTTCGTAGGCACCATGCTCTTCGACCGGACGCTGGCCCTGATGGGTGCAGGACTCCTTTTGGTTACCGATCTCCTCTGGCAGTATGCCCTTGCGGGACTCCCTCAGCTTTTCCTGATAGTTCTGTTCGGGTTGGTATGCTACTGCGCCCTGAAGGCCCTGAAGGCCGAAGAAGAGAATCGTCAATTCGCTATCTATGGCTGGCTCGGAGGGGGCGCTTTCGGTCTCGGCCTGATGTCCCTGACCCATGGAGTCACCTCCTTCTTGGTTCCGGGGTTTCTGGCGTTCTGCCTTTTTGCATTCCGTTCACGGCTCGTCCCTTTTCTCGTTCCCTTTTTCATCTATCTACTGACAGTGCTTCCCTGGTTGCTTCGCAACTACTTTGTCTGTGGCAACCCCTTCGGACTCTCCATCTACATTGCGTTGGCGGGGTCGGGTGTCACGGAGCAGTTCGTGATGCGCGGAGTGAACACCGGTCTGACCTTAGGGGGGGGCATGGCAAGCAAGATCCGGTCAGGCTTGTTCGATCAGGCATCGCATCTCTGGGAATATCTCGGACTAAACATAACCGTCTTAGCCTTCTTCGTCTCATTTCTTCATCCGTTCAAGAATCCGGCGGCGGCGATTTGGCGATGGGTGATTCTTATCATGTGGGCAGGGCTCACGCTGGGCATGGCGCTTTTTGGAGTGAAAGGGGCGGTCTCTGGCAACCAGTTGCATGTGATCTTTATCCCTATTTTCATCCTCTTCGGAACGGCCTTTATCCTGGTGCTGTGGAACAGGTTGAACATCACCTTGAAACCTCTTCGCATAGCCTTCCTGACCGCAGTTTTCCTGGTCTCCGGAATTCCGATGATCCTCACCCTGCTGACGGGACAGCAGGCTCGCATTCAGTGGCCCCCGTATGTGCCACCATTCATTTCGGTTCTCCAAAACTGGTTCAAGCCTCAAGAACTCCTCTCCTCGGACATGCCGTGGGCAGTTGCTTGGTATGCGAACAGGAAATGCCTGCTAATTCCTGAAACGGTCCGGCAGTTCAACGAGATCTCTGATTTCGTAATCCTGGGCTCGCCGATCGTCGGCCTCTACCTGACTCCAGTCTCTGGAGGCGAACCCTTCATCGATCTCCTCAAGGGTCCTTACAAGGACTGGGGACCCGTCATCATGCGGACGGTAAATGTTAATGACTTCCTGCTAAAAAGATTCACCCCACTGCCAATCGACGGCGAATGCATCCTGTACGCCGACACCGAGCGTTGGGCACGGAAATTATCCCAATAGGTTTTCTCGGATCTTTAACTCTAACGTTTCAGTGAAACAAAATTCTCTTTCTGACAACTCCATCGAGGGATCGCTCGGTCGCCTAGAAGCCATCGTGGAGGAGATCGAGCAGACTCCTCCGCCTCTGGAAACGCTCATCGAGCGCTATGAGGAGGGGATGAAGTTGCTCCAGATTTGTAGGGAAAAACTCGATATAGCCGAGAGGCGAATCGAAATCATCACACGCAACAGCCGCGGTGAGGCAGCATTGAAGCCGTTCGAGGAATCGTGAGTTCGGATCATCCAAGGGTCCTACTGGAGAGCATTGACTCACCAGGCGATCTTAAAAAACTTCATGAGAGTGCCCTGGCCACGCTCGCCCAGGAGATCCGGGAGGAACTGATCGAATCCCTGTCGGAAACAGGCGGCCACCTTGGGCCTAACCTCGGCGTTGTTGAGCTATCAATCGCGCTGCATCGTGTTTTCGAGACACCGACCGACAAGATCCTCTTCGATGTCAGTCATCAGGGTTACATCCATAAAATGCTGACAGGTCGCCGGAGCCGCCTGGCGACCATGCGCCAGCATGGGGGACTCAATGGATTCCTGCTGCGCACCGAGAGCAAGCATGACTGTTACGGAGCGGGCCATGCCGGAACGGCTCTTTCCGCCGCGCTTGGCATGGCGGCAGCGCGCGATATGAACGGAGGCCAGGAGCATGTCGTGGCTGTTGCCGGTGACGCCGCCTTCACCTGCGGGATCAGCTACGAGGCTCTCAACAATGTCGCGGAAACTACAAAACGCTTCATTGTCATCCTTAACGACAACGAGTGGTCGATCTCCAAGAACACCGGAGCCATCGCAGAGCATCTCAACCACATCGCCACTAGCCCCGCCTACGCTCACCTCCACGACCAAGCTGCGAAGTTCGTGGAATGGATCGGTGGAAAAACAGCGCGCCATCTTGCCCACAAAATTGAGGCTGGAGTGAAGCAGATCCTGCTTCCCGGCGTCATCTTCGAGGATCTTGGCCTGCGCTACTTCGGTCCGATCGATGGACATGACATCCCTTTGCTGATCCGGACCTTTGAGTTTCTGAAGACACAGAATGAGCCGGTTATCCTCCACATCTTGACCAAGAAGGGGAGGGGATATGCTCCCGCGTTAGCGAAACCCGATAAGTTCCACGGGCTAGGAAAATATCAGCCTGAGACCGGAGAGACGACAGCCGGCGTCTCCCCGACCTATTCGGAGCTTTTTGGGAAAACCCTCTCCGACTTTGCTGATCACAACCGCAAGATCGTCGCCATCACCGCCGCCATGCCGACTGGAACGGGCCTCTCCCAGTTTGCGGTGCGCCATCCCGATCGGTTCTACGATGTCGGCATCGCCGAGGAGCATGCGGCCCTCTTTGCAGCGGGAATCGCGACCCGCGGAATGAAGCCCTTCCTAACGATCTACTCGACTTTCATGCAGAGGGCGTTCGACATGATCGTCCACGACATCGCGCTGCAAAATCTTAATGTGGCCCTCTGCATGGACCGTGCCGGACTCTCCGGCGATGACGGGCCGACACACCACGGTCTCTTCGACATTGCCTACCTGAGGAGCATTCCCGGGGTGATCTCAATGCAACCGAAGGATGAGGTGGAATTCGTCGACATGCTCTGGACAATGGCTAACCACCATGAGGGGCCCATCGCGATCCGCTATCCTAGGGGTGCAGGCACGGGCGCCATACTCAAGGCTACACCAAAACTGCTCGAGATCGGCAAGGCAGAGGTTCTCCGCCATGGAACGGATGTCGCGCTCTTCGGATTGGGAAACTTCTGCGAGGTTGCGCTGGAGACTGCCGACCTGTTGAAGCAACAAGGGATCAGGGCAGCCGTCATTAACCCTCGTTGGATCAAGCCGCTTGATACGGGAATACTCGAGTTCTTTGCACGGGGTTCCAAGGTTCTCTGCACCCTGGAGGATCATGCTGTCACAGGAGGCTTCGGATCGGCTGTGGCGGAACACCTCTCCGATGCCGGCATCACGACCCCACTTGTCCGCATCGGATGGCCAGACCAGTTCATCGAACACGGCTCCGTCCCCATCCTTCGTGAAAAATACGGACTGACTTCTCAAGCCATAGCCGACCGTATCACGAAGGCATTCAAATCGGGATCGGAAAAAAATCAGGAAAATATGAAGGTCGGATAAGATTTTCCGGCAGTGTTTTGTTTTTCGCTTCTTAGGGAACCAAGGATCCGCTGAGCATCCTTTTTTCTAAGAGTGCCTCGGGAAAAAGAAAAACCCGACTCCTTTTTTCGGGAAGTCGGGCTGTAAAAAAAGAAGCTTTTTAAGAGCGATTACTTCTTCGGCTTCAGCTTCGCCTTTGTCTTGGCAACCACCTTCTTGACCGCAGTCTTTTTCTTG
>Ga0114962_10000970_pt1 | contig 24835 bp, 16 predicted proteins | sample C_130820_MF_Meta_FD_87017 | JGI IMG/M metagenome (GOLD analysis project Ga0114962, IMG submission 87017) | Freshwater microbial communities from Lake Croche, Canada to study carbon cycling - C_130820_MF_MetaG | ecosystem: Environmental > Aquatic > Freshwater > Lake | place: Lake Croche, Canada... | reverse complement strand
ATTTCCGCCATGGCCGAGGTGCCGGCACCCGGGAGGATTGCCAAGCCGCTCTCGGGCCGGACGATCAGGCCGGCTTCCCTGGCAGGTTGAGGATGTTCAGGGTGCATCATGTTAGATTTGAGGCATTCTAGCCTGTCCGACGTTTCAGTGCAATCGGCAATTCCAAAGTTGGACATTCCGAAATTGGACATTCCGAAGTTGGACATTCCGAAGTTGGACAAGGCCCGAGGCATCGGGCGAATGGACTTTGATAGAATCCGCTCAGGAGAGGATCGTGCTGGAGGACGAGGTGAGCTCCGCGACCGGCTTGCTGCCAGTCCTGCGGGAGGCGGCTCATCTTACCTGCGGCCGTCGTACCAAATGTGGGTGGACTCGCGGTTGCGCAGGGACCGGCCTCCGCTGGTCACGACCCGCAGCAGGAGCCTGACGTGCTCCCAAGCGGTGTAGAGGCGAATCTTGCGTGCGGATGTTTTGATCGGATGGTGGTGCAGGATTACGACCCGGCGGCCGATGTTGCGGGCCAGCTTCTTCAGCCGCCGGCTCAGGTCCAATTCCTCTGCCGCGAACCATTCGTGGCTGAATCCGCCGATGCTGCGGAATGCCGCGGCCTCGACGAAAATGAATGAGCCCGCCATGAGCGTCCGCCAGCGGCTGACCAAATTCCACAGACCCAGGGTAAGTCTCGCGGCACGCATGGTTTCATTCATCCGGATGGTCGCCCCGCCCGCCAGCACTCGTCCGGAAAGAATCTGCTCTGCCGCGTCGCCAAACAACTCCCGGCTCGGGTGCGAATCGGCATCAACAAAAAACAGCCAGTCGCCGGTGGCTGCCGCCGCTCCGGCATTGCGGGCGCGGGCAATCTGATTGAGCGGTTCATACACCACCGTTGCTCCGGCGGCGTGGGCAATCCCGGCCGTGTTATCCGTCGAATTATTGTCGCAGACAATGAGTTCCACCGCCCAACCCCGCAGGGAAAATGCGACGGATGCCTTTCTTATTTCCGCCAGCGATTCGGCCAGAAGCAGCTCTTCGTTGAAGGCGGGGACGATGACGGAAACACGCACGCGACGACTGTAGCCAGTCACGCCGCGATATCAACCGGATGCGACAGGATATTTCTCACAATTGACCGGAGTCATACCCAAAGAAACTTACCGTGGCCGACCCACCCGGAACGGCAGGGCCAGCACAAAAAACAACGTTAGGGCGATGGCTAGCGAGGACACCACATACCACGGCCAAGCCCCGAGGTGATCGAGCAAGCTGGGATTGTCCGGCGGATGGGTGGCAAAACCAAAATTGGTGTCGAGCGCGCGATTGACACACAAGACCATGCACAAATAGCCCACTCCCCAGCCAAAGGCCTCGGCCGGCCCCCGCCACAGCGGTTGCTTGGGCCGCCAGCCGTCCACCAGTACCAAGTACAGCGCAGCACCCACCACCGCGAAGTGCTGCACGAAAAACATCACAAACGGCCCACTGGGAAAGGCCACCGTCAGCGCCGGAGTGAGCAGCGCCTGCGAGGTGGCCGCCAAGCCCCAAAAATACGTCAGTGAGCACAGCAGCGGCCGGCGCGTGAGGATTGCGAAGCCGGCGATAATGGCCGCCAAATCGCACAGGTGCAGGGGCATGTATTTATCCGGCGAGAGCAGCCCACCCAGCGAGCGCCATGCCGCCACACTCAATGGGTAAACCGTGAGGTTGGCAAAGGCCAGCAGCCCGGTCGAGATGACCCTGGGACGGCCACCGCGGCGGCCCGCCACCAGCAAGCCCAGCAACACCAGCGTGCCGATGGCCAAAGCGATCCAATGCTGGGCTGAGAACGGCTGGAATGGCGGCGGCATGGCCGTCATTTAATCCGCAAACCCAAGTTTGACAAACCCGGAGGTTAGATTGACCACAAAAAAAGGCGGCCCGGCTGATACTCCCAAGGGAAAACCCAAAAACCAAAGGGATGCTCAACCGGACCGCCTAATTGTGTGTCGCGACGCGCCACAATTAGACCAGCCACCCCACCGCGTCAACTAATTTTTGAGATTTTTTAATTTTGGATAATTCATCGGATTGCGGCGCAACGGCAGGTGAAAAAGGCCGCTTCCTTGAGCAAAGGCTGCGCGGATTTTGCGCTGCGGGGGAATTGTTGATTTTTCTCCTCGCCCGCCGCGCAAAGTTGCCTATTTTGGCCGGGCGAACCACCCCGCTGCCGTGCATGGCTTGCGCGGCATGGGCATGGCTTTGCGCAACCTGATCCAACGACCATGAATCTAACGCTAAAAGTGTGGCGCCAGCCCAGCCCGAAGGCTCAAGGCCGTATCGTAACCTACCATGCGACGGACATTCCCGCCGAGGCCTCGTTTCTCGAAATGCTCGACATCGTCAACGAGGGGCTCATTGAAAAGGGCGACGAGACGATCCATTTCGATCACGATTGCCGCGAAGGCATCTGCGGCAGCTGTTCGCTAACCATCAACGGTATTCCCCACGGCAAGGAACGCGGCATCACCACCTGCCAAGTGCACATGCGCAAATTCGCCGACGGCGACACCATCTGGGTCGAACCATTTCGCGCCAAGCCGTTCCCGGTCATCCGCGATTTAATTGTCGATCGCAGTGCATTCGACCGGATCATCGCCGCCGGCGGCTATGTGGACGTGCGCACCGGCTCGGCGGTGGATGCCAACGCCATCCCGGTGGCCAAGACCGATGCGGACGCGGCGTTTGACGCAGCGGCCTGTATCGGCTGTGGTGCCTGTGTGGCGGCCTGCAAGAACGCCTCAGCGATGCTCTTTGTCTCGGCCAAGGTCTCCCATCTCGGGCATTTGCCCCAAGGTCAGCCCGAACGCCAGAAGCGCGTGCTGGCCATGGTCCGCCAGATGGATGGCGAAGGTTTTGGCAATTGCTCCAATCAATACGAGTGCGAAGCCGCCTGCCCCAAGGAAATCAGCGTCGAGAACATAGCCCGCATGAACCGCGATTACATGAAGGCTATCCTCATCGAGCAGGTGGCCGGCTGAGCCGAAAACCGAAGTACTGAGGTTAAATGAACGCCATAAAATCCACCGGCATGGCTTGCTTTTCGCCCATTCTCATAGACCGTGTCGCATGAACTCGCTGCGCACTCTTATCGTACTGGCATTGCCTTTTTCGCTACTGGTCTGTGCCGCCTGTGAGCCCGCCAAGCATCCCATGAAAACTCCTCCCGAAGAACCCACCACCACCGTGGTTAAAACCGACGCCGAGTGGAAACAACAGCTCACCCCGGAGCAATATCGCATCCTGCGCCACGCGGGCACCGAAGCGGCGCACGGCAAGGTGTATGAAGAATTCAAGAAGCAGGGAGGCGGAACCTATCATTGTGCCGGCTGTGGGGCCTTGTTGTTTTCTTCTGAACAAAAGTTTGATTCGCGCTGTGGCTGGCCATCGTTCTACGATCCCGCCAAAGCCAAAAACGTGAAGCTCAGCCAAGACTACAGCATGGGAACGCTGCGCACTGAGGTGACTTGCGCGATTTGCGGCGGCCATCTCGGCCATCGCTTTGATGGCGAGGGGTTCCACACGCCCACGGATCAGCGCTATTGCATCAATGGCGCTGCCCTCACCTTTGTGCCGGCAAAGTAACTCCGAGTGGCTTATTTGTTTTTCCCCTCGGCACACCAACCTGCGCCGAGGGCCTTGATGAGCGCGACACTGGCGGCCACCCGGTTGGCGCTCAATTGCACCACCGTTACCTCGTGGGCCAGCGCCGAGCTCTGGGCGATGGCCACCTCCAGATAGGTGAGCACGCCGCCTTGGTAGCGGGTGTTGGAAATTTCCAGGGTGCGGCGCGCGGCTTGGAGCGCGGCGGTTTCCGCTGTTAGTTGTTGGGCTAACAGGCGCTGGGAGGCGAGTTGGTCCTCGACGTCCTGGAATGCGCCTAACACGGTTTGGCGGTAATTGGCCACCGTCGCATCGTAACTGGCACGCGCAGCGGCGAGCTCGGCGGCATTGCGGCCACCGGTGAACAAAGGCAAATTCAGCGACGGGCCCACCGACCACAGGCGACTCGACCCGTTGAATAGTCGACTGGCCTCGGTGGCCTGGAAACCCGCATTCCCATTGAGCGTGATGCGTGGATAGAAAGCCGCGCTAGCCACTCCTACCGCAGCGTTGGCAGCCGCCATGCGGCGTTCGGCCGCGGCCACGTCGGGCCGTTTTTCCAACAATTCGCTGGGCACCCCGGCCGGGATGGCGGGCAGGCTTGGCGGGGATGCTTTGGCGGGTTTGACGCTGAAGCTGGTGGCTGCTTGACCGCAAAGAGTGGCCAGCGCGTGCAGCAACTTGACCCTCTGCAGCGTGACTGCGGGCACTTGGGCTTCGGTGGACTTGAGCTGGGTTTCGGCTAGCGACACGTCGTAGTCGGTGGCAATGCCGCCGCTGCGGCGGGTCTGCGTGAGTTCCAGCGATTTCTGATAGGTTCTGCCGGTTTCTTCCAACAAATTGCGCTGTGCCTCGAGCGCCCGCAGCGTGATGTAGTCGATGGCCACTTCGGCCTGCACGGCGAGTTTGGCGGATTGCAGATCATCAGCCGAGGCGCTCAGGTTGGCACGGGAGCCTTCCACTTCGCGGCGGACGCGCCCCCACAGATCGAGTTCCCAACTGGCATCGAGCGGGGCGCTGAAGGAGTTGAAGGCGCTGCCGTGGCCGCCGCTCAAGCTGCCATTGGTGTGTTGACGGGTGATGCCCAGGGCCGTGGCGAGTTGCGGGAATACATCGGCGCTGGCGACGTTGACCAGGGCGCGGGCTTGTTGGAAATTGGCGTAGGCGGCGGTGACTTGTTGGTTGTTGGATTCAGCCAGGCCTTCGAGGCGGTTCAACTCGGCGTCGTGGTAAAGTTGCCACCATGCGCCGCGCGGCAGATGGGCCGAGGGCTGCGCCGTCTTCCATTTGCCGGGCTTGCTGGCACTGCTGTCAGCATAGGCCGCTGGCATCGCGGCGCTGGAGAGCGCTGCGGGCCGCTGGTAATCCGGCCCAACATTGCAGCCGCTGACCAGCAGGGCAACGCATGCAACGTTGGATATAGTTGTTAGTCTGTTAGTCGTGGGTATTTGCATGGGAAGGACTTGATGGTTAAAAAAATGGCGGTCATATCATTCTAAGGAGCCACAACATTCTTGTGGTGGTAGCGGAAGAGTGGCCCATGAAGGAGTGCCGGAGGCTCGATTCATGGGCGATTCTTCCGCACGACGACAGTAACGTCGTCGCTCCATAATGCGGCATTCGAGCCAAGTGCGCCGTGAGGATCATCAACTCGTGCTTGGTTGGAGGTACTTGCGGTCACGGCGGTGGCGGCGGTGGCGGCGCCAGACTTTGTAGCGTTGGCCGAAGCTTTCGAAGGCCAGATAGATTACGGGCGTGGTGTAGAGGGTGAGGGTTTGTGAGAGCAGCAAACCGCCGACCACCGCGATGCCCAGTGGTTGGCGCAACTCTGAACCGGTGCCCATCCCGATAGCCAGCGGAATGGCCCCAAACAGCGCGGCCAGAGTGGTCATCATGATCGGCCGGAAGCGGATTACGCAGGCCTTGTAGATGGCATCGCACGGACTAAGCCCTTCCTGCCGCTCCGCATCTAACGCGAAGTCGATCATCATGATGGCGTTTTTCTTGACGATGCCCATCAACAAGATGATGCCGATAAAGGAAATGAGCGATAGATCGACGCCGGTGGCCATCAGTGCGAGCAGTGCGCCAACACCGGCGGATGGCAGCGTGGAGATGATGGTGAGCGGGTGGATGAGGCTTTCGTAAAGAATGCCGAGCACAACATAGACGGCGATAAGCGCGGCCGCGATGAGCAGCGGCATGTTAGACATTGAGGCGCGGAACACTTGCGCCGTGCCTTGGAAACTGCCTTGCACGCTGGAGGGCATTTGCAGCTCTTGCACCGTCTTATCGACAATTTCCGTCGCCTGGCCCAGCGCCACTCCCGGCGCTAGATTGAACGATACGGTCACCGCCGGAAACTGCCCCTGATGATTGACTGATAGAAACGTGTTCTCGGTTTTGAAGCTGGCCACGCTCGAGAGCGGCACCTGCACACCGTGGGTTGAGCGCACATGGATCTGGTTGAGTGACGATGGATCGCGCAAAAATCCGGGCTCAACTTCGAGCACGACGTGGTGCTGATTGTATTGCTGATACATGGTGGACACCTGCCGCTGGCCGAACGCATCGTAAAGCGTGTTGTCGATGGCCAGCGGCGCGAGTCCCAGACGCGAGGCCGCATCGCGGTCGATAACCACGGTGGTTTGCAGGCCGCGGGTTTGTTGGTCGCTGCTGACGTCGCGCAATTCCGGCACGCGGCGGAGTTTTTCCACCAGCGCGGTGGACCAGCGGTTGAGTTCTGTTAGGTCGCCGGCTTGCAAGGCATACTGGAACTGTGCGCGGCTCATCCGGCCGCCGACACGAATATCCTGGGATGCTTGCAAAAACAAGTTGATGCCAACGACCTTGCCGAGTTTGCCGCGCAAGCGGGCGATGACCTGATCGGCGCTGACTTTGCGTTCGGCCAGGGGTTTGAGGGTGATGAACATGCGGCCGTTGTTGACCGTAGAGCTGCCGCCACCCGAGCCGAGGAACGACCCCACGGTGGCCACGGCCGGATCATCCAGCACGATGCGCGCCACCTTCTGCTGCAACTCCGCCATCGCCGGAAAGGAAATATCTTGGGCGGCATCGGTTGATCCCATTACGATGCCAGTATCTTGTTGCGGGAAAAACCCTTTGGGCACTGCTTGATAGAGCCGGACTGTGGCCCCCAGCGTACCTAGCCATACCAGCATCATGAACACCGGATGCCGCAGAACCCAGCGCAAGCTTCCCGCGTAATGACCTAACAGCCAATTGAAGCTCCGCTCGCATGCGCGGTTAAAGCGGCCCGGCGTCCGGCAAGCAGCTTCCGGCTTGAGCAAGCGCGCGCAGAGCATCGGCGTAAGTGTTAGGGAGATGACGCCGGACACCAAGATAGCGAGGCTCACCGTGACGGCGAACTCGTGGAACAAGCGGCCGATCACGCCGCTCATGAACAGCAAGGGGATGAACACCGCGATGAGCGAGGTGCTCATCGATATCACCGTGAAGCCAATTTGTTTGGCGCCTTTGAACGCCGCCTGCATCGGTGGGTCTCCCAGTTCGATGAAACGGTGGATATTCTCGATGACCACGATGGCATCATCGACGACGAAGCCCACCGAAATGGTGACGGCCATCAGCGAGAGGTTGTCGATGCTGTAATGGCACAGATACATGAAAGCGAACGTGCCGGCCAGCGCCAGCGGCACGGTGATGCTGGCGATAAACGTCGGCCAGCAGCGCCGCAAAAACAGGAAAATAACCATCACCACCAGCGCTATGCTCAGCAACAGCGAGAATTGCACGTCGTGAACCGACGCTCGAATGGTGGTTGTGCGGTCGCTCAGCTCGGTGATTTTGACCGACGGCGGCAGCCATTTTTCCAGTTGAGGCAATACCGCGCGGATGCGGTCAACCGTATCTATCACATTGGCGTCCGCCTGTTTGAAAATAATCACCAGCACCGAGCGATGGGTACCGGCCCAGCCTGCCACGCGGGTGTTCTCAGTGCCCTCAATGGCCCGGCCCAGCGTGCTCAAACGCAACGGCGTGCCGCTACGCTGGGTTAGAATGAGGTCGTCATACGCCACCGCCTCTTGGAGTTGGTCGTTGGAGACGATGGTGTGGGACTGAGCATCGCCATCGAAGCCACCCTTGGGCAAATCCACGTTCACCTGGCTGAGCAAGGTGCGCAGCTCCTCGAGGCTGAGGCCGGTGGCGGCCAGCGCGCCGGGATTGAGTTGGACGCGCACGGCGGACTTATCGGCGCCGCTGATGTTAGCTTGGCTGACCCCCTCGATCTGGCTGAGGCGCTGACCGAGGATGGAATCGGCGCATTCAAACACCTGGGTGGCCGGCAGCGTTTCCGAACGCATTGCCAGGATCATGATAGGTGCATCGGCCGGGTTAACTTTCCGATAGGTCGGCGGGCCGGGCAAATTGCTAGGCAGATCCGCGGCTGCGGCGTTGATGGCGGCTTGCACGTCACGGGCGGCGCCATCGGCCTTGCGGTTCAAGTCGAACTGGATACTGATGGAGCAGCCGCCGAGCGTGCTGACGGAGGTAATTTCGGTAACTCCGGCGATTTGTGCCAAGCGCCGTTCGAGGGGTGCTGCCAAGGATGAAGCGACGGTGGCGGGGTCGGCACCGGGCAGCGATGCGGAGACACTGATCATCGGCAAATCCACCCTCGGTATGGCCGCCACCGGCATGAAATGATAGGCCACCACTCCGAGCAGAAACAGCCCGATGGCCAGCAGCGAGGTGCCGGCCGGACGCAGAATGAATGGCGCGGAGACGTTCATCTAAGAATGCAAATGAAACCGGCTGGCGTGCCGTTTTTCAACCACGGATTTCACGGATTGAAGAGGATCACACGAAAAAGATGACCACAATTCATCAAATCTCAGGCTTTCCCAAAAGGTGAATGCCATACATCTCATAACTCTTTCTTCATCCGTGGAATCCGTGAAATCCGTGGCTGCCATTGCCCTTTCCGGAATTAAGAAAGTTCTCATTTGAAGGGATCTGCGGTTGGCAATTCTGTAACTAACAATTCCTGGTGGCCGCGGCGGAACCAGTGGCTGAGTCGGTCCAGATAGAGATAGATCACCGGCGTGGTGTAGAGCGTGATAAATTGCGAGACGAGCAGCCCACCGACGATGGCAATACCCAGTGGACGGCGCAACTCCGAGCCGGTGCCCTGCTGCAGCGCCAGCGGCAGCGCGCCGAGCAGCGCCGCCATGGTCGTCATCATGATCGGCCGTAACCGCAGCAGGCAGGCCTGATAGATCGATTGCTCCGGTGCCAAGCCCTCGTTGCGTTCGGCGTCCAGCGCGAAGTCGATCATCATGATGGCGTTTTTCTTCACAATGCCGATGAGCAAAATGATGCCGATGAGTGCGATAATGGTCAGGCTTTGGCCGGTGAGCATCAGTGCGAGCAAAGCGCCAACCCCAGCCGATGGCAGGCTCGAGAGAATGGTGAGGGGATGGATATAACTTTCGTAGAGCACGCCTAACACAATATAGATCACCGCGATGGCGGCGAGGATGAGCAACGGCTCGCTGTCCAGAGAGGAGCGGAATTCTGCGGCGCTGCCGGAAAACGTCGCCACCACCGTGTCCGGCAGTTGGATATGTTTTTCGGCCGCTTGGATGGCGGTGACCGCCGCGCCGAGCGAACTGCCCGGACTGAGGTTGAACGACAGCGTCACTGCGGGAAATTGCCCTTGATGCACGATGGTCAGCGGCGCGGTGGCGATGCTGGCTTTGGCAATGGCGCTCAACTGGACCATCTGCCCGCTGGTGGATCTGACATAAATTTTATCTAACGAATCCGGCCGGAGTTGATACTTCGGCTCAACCTCCAGGATGACACGATATTGATTGAGCTGGGTGAAGATGGTGGTGACTTGGCGCTGGCCGAACGCGTCGTAGAGCGTGTCGTCGATGGCCTGAGTGAGCACATTGAGGCGCGACGCCTTTTCGCGGTCGACCGCCACTTGCACTTGCAGTCCGCCGCTTTGCTGGTCTGTGGCGACGTCAGCCAACTCCGGTTGATTGCGCAGAGCGGCGAGGAGTTTGGGTGACCAGTCGGAGAGTTCGGCCACGTCGGCGTCCTGCAGCGTGTATTGATACTGGGTGCGGCTGACGCGGCTATCGATCTGCACATCCTGCGCCGCCTGCATGAATAGCGAGATACCCTGGACCGAGTCCGTCGCAACACGCAAGCGATCCATGATAACGTTGGCAGTCGCTTGGCGTTGGTCGCGGGGCTTGAGGTTGATATAGATTCGACCAGAGTTGACCGTCGAGTTGACCGTGCCGGCACCGACGAAGGACGCCACGCTGATAACCTCTGGATCTTGGCGCACAATTTCCGCGATGTTGCGCTGGCGTTCGACCATCGCTTTGAACGAGATGGATTGGGCGGCATCGGTGACGCCGATAATCAGGCCGGTGTCCTGCTCGGGAAGAAGGCCCTTGGGTATGATGATGTAGAGCCAGACGGTGGCCACCATCGTCACGATGGCCACCAGCAAGGTGAATAATTGATGCCGCAGCACCCACTTCAGACTCTGATCATAGGCATCGAGCATGCCCTTGAACATCCGGTCGGTCAACAGATACAAGCGCCCGTGCCGCGTCTGGTTTTCCGGCTTAAGCAGCCGCGCGCACATCATCGGAGTTAGAGTTAGGGAAACGACGGCGGAGACGGCCACCGCTACGCTCAGGGTGATGGCGAACTCGCGGAACAAGCGCCCGACGATGCCGGTCATGAAGATGAGCGGGATGAACACGGCGATGAGCGATACACTCAGCGAAATGATGGTGAAGCCGATCTGGCGCGCGCCTTTCAATGCTGCCTGCATCGGTGTTTCGCCCAGTTCAATGAAGCGGACGATATTTTCGATCATTACGATGGCGTCGTCGACCACAAAGCCGGTGGAAATCGTCAGCGCCATGAGTGACAAGTTGTCTAGGCCGAAGCCGCACAGATGCATGATGGCGAAGGTGCCAATGATGGTTAGAGGCAAGGCGGCGCTGGGAATGATGGTGGCCCAGAGTTTGCGCAGGAACACGAAAATGACCATGACCACCAAGCCCACGGTGAGCAGCAGCGTGAACTGGACATCGGCCACCGAGGCCCGGATCGTCGCCGTTCGATCGCTTAGCGTGGAGAGAGTCACCGCCGGGGGAATCGCCGCGCGCAACTTGGGCAGCAAGGCTTTGACGCGGTTGGCGGTATCGATGATGTTAGCGCCGGGTTGGCGCTGGATATCGAGAATAACCGCCGGCTTGCCATTGACCCGGCCGGCCATGCGGACGTTTTCGACGTTATCGATGACTTCACCGATATCCCGCAAGCGGACTGGCGTGGCGTTCTTGTAAGCAATGATAATCTCGCGGAATTCGGCGGCGGAAAATATCTGGTCGTTGGTGTTGATGGCATACGATTGCTGCCTGCCATCAAAACTACCTTTAGGCGCGTTGACGTTATTTTGCAGCAAGGCGCTGCGCACATCCTCCAGGCTGAGGCCTTGAGCGCTGAGCGCCGAGGGGTTGATCTGAACGCGCACGGCGGGTTTCTGATTGCCCTCGATAGTGACCAAGCCAACGCCTGTCACTTCGCTGAGCTTCTGCGCGATGACGGTATCGGCTAGGTCGTTGACCTTTTCCAAGGGCAGCGAGTCGGAACTCATTTGCAGGGTAAGAATGGGCGTGTCGGCCGGATTGACTTTGCTATAGGTCGGCGGATTGGGCATCTTGGGCAGCACGCCATTGGCGGCGTTGATGGCGGCCTGCACATCTTGGGCGGCGGCGTCGATATCGCGGTCGAGCACGAACTGGAGGGTGATGCTGGCGTTGCCGAATGAGCTGATAGATGTCATTTGCCCTAACCCGCTGATCTGGCCAAACTGCCTCTCTAACGGAGTTGTCACCGCCGAAGTCATCACCTCGGGGCTGGCACCCGGAAACTGCGCGGTGACCTGGATGGTGGGAAAATCCACCGGCGGCAGCGACGAAATGGGCAGCATGGAATACCCCAAAGCGCCCATTAGTAGCACGCCCGCCATCAGCAGCGAGGTAGCGATCGGCCGCTGAATGAATGGTTCGGAGATATTCACGGCGTGGCGGGCTTGGGCCTGTGGGCTCCACTCTCAGCGCTCGCGCCGGCGGCTTTGGGCGAATGCCCACCCCCTTCGCCACCCGCTCCTGGCGCGTCGGCAATTTTGACTCGCGAGCCTTTTTGGAGTTTGTACTGGCCATCCACCACGACGCGTTCGCCGGGGCTCAGACCCTCCTCTATCAACGCTTCACCTTGCTCGATCTGAGCCACTTTAACCGCGCGGACATCCACTGTTTGATCGTCCTTGATGACAAATGCAAACGCGGCCAGCGGACCTTCCGGCCCGCGCTGCACCACCGCCGCCGGCACCACGGCGCTGGCTTTGCGCAGCGACAGCAGCAGGCGCGCATTGACAAACTGGCCCGGCCAGAGGTGCAGATCGGTGTTAGGAAAAGTGGCTTTCAATTTGATGGTGCCGGTGGTCGTGTCGATCTGGTTGTCAATGACCGTAAGCTTGCCCTCGGCCAACAATTCGGCATTGTCGCGACCCATCGCCAGAACCGTTAGTTCGGGGGTCAGCAACTGCTGTTGTTGGATTGGTCCCAGGGTCTGTTCACGCAGCGTGAAGACCACCGAAATGGGCTGCAACTGGGTGATGAGCACCAAGCCGGTGGCGTCGCCAGCATGCACGATATTGCCCTGATCGACCAAGCGGATGCCGCTGCGCCCGGCGATGGGCGACACGATCGTGGTGTAGGCGAGCTGGACTTTGGCGCTATCCACCGCCGCCTGATCCGCTGTGACCGCCGCCGCTAATTGGTTGACCAACGCCTTCTGGGTGTCAAACACTTGTTGGGTAACGCCCTCCTTGGCGAGCAACTCGGCGTAGCGTCTCGAGTCGTTGCGCGCGTTGGCGAGCTGCGCCTCATCCTGACCCTGTTTGGCCACCGCTTGGGCCAACAGCGCGCGATAGGGCGCCGGATCGATTTCCGCCAATTCGTCGCCTACACGCACGTCCTGACCCTCCGTGAAGGCGATTTTGACCACCTGGCCATCGACGCGAGGGCGAACCGTGACGGTGTTGAACGCTTGCACGGTGCCCAAACCATTGAGGTAGAGCGGCACATCTTTTTGCGCTACCACCCCGGCGACGACGGGCACCGGCGGCAGTTCGCCGCGCGCTGAACCGGCGGGCTTGGGGTCGGCGGCGGCGTGGCCATGGCGGTGATTGCTCCACAGGGCTGCTGCTGCCAGCAAGCCGCAGATACTGAGGATAGGGAGCCATTTTTTGATGGTGAAGGTGGGCGGTGAGATCGGTGGGGGGCTCGAATCGTTCATTTCAGGTGGGCTTCGATAGCACGTGGGCACCACGTTACGGAGCTATCAAGCTGAAAGCCATCCAATAGTTGCGCGACGAACTCTCCGTATGGCCTCAAAATCCACTTGCCCCCATGGAAATGCCAGTTATCTTTGCCGCGCCACGTCCCCCCTTACCTGTTCACCCCCTATCCACCGCCCCCACATGTCTGAAACGCAACACTCACCGCTTGGCTGGCCAGCACCGCAAGGCCTGTGGCATCCGTCACAGGAAAAAGATGGCTGCGGCGTGGGTTTCATCGCGCACCTCAAAGGCCGGCGCTCCCACGACATCATCCTCAAAACCTTGCTGATGAACAGCCACATGGACCATCGCGGGGCCAGTGGTGCCGATCCAGCCACCGGCGATGGCGCGGGCATTTTCGTCCAAATGCCTGACAAATTCTTGCGCAAGGAGTTGGCCAAACAGCACCTTGAGTTACCACCGGAAGGCGAATACGCCTCGGGCCTGGTGTTTCTCTCGCCGGAGCCCAGTGTGCGCGAGGCGGCCATGCAGTTGTTCGAGCACGTTATCCGCGACGAGGGCCAAAAATTCATCGGCTGGCGCACCGTGCCGGTGCGCAGCGAGATTCTCGGCGAAACCTCCGGCCGCTACGAACCGGTCATCAAGCAGGTGTTTCTCAAGCGCAGCGCCGATATCACCGATCCCATGGAGTTTGAGCGCAAACTCTATGTCATCCGCAAACGCGTCGCACACGCCATCCGTACCAATGATGTTCCTAACAAATTTAGCGACGTCCACGGCAACCGCGGCAACTCCTTCCCCGGCGCCAATTACTATTACGTCACCGGCTTGTCGGCCAAGACGATGATCTACAAGGGCATGCTCACCGCCTGCCAGTTGTCGGAGTACTTCCACGACTTGCACGACCCGGACTTCGAGTCCGCGCTGGCCTTGCTGCACACCCGCTTTTCCACCAACACCTTCCCCAGTTGGTCACGCGCCCACCCCAATCGCTTCATCGCACACAACGGCGAAATCAACACGGTGCGCGGCAACGCTAATTTCATGCGGGCCCGCCAGGCGCTGTGCGCCAGCGACGTGTTCGGCACTGAAATCGAGCAACTTTTCCCGGTCATCGACGAGGATGGCTCGGACTCCGCGCGCTTCGACAACGCCTTGGAGTTTTTACACTACGGCGGCTACGATCTGGCACATGCCATGATGATGATGATTCCCGAACCCTGGGAACGCCACACCATGATGGATGAGGATAAACGCGCGTTCTATGAGTTCCACGCCTGCATGATGGAACCCTGGGACGGCCCCGCCTCTATCACCTTCTCCGACGGCCAACAAATCGGCGCCGTCCTCGACCGCAACGGCCTCCGCCCTAGCCGCTACTACGTCACCGATGACAACCTCGTCATCATGGCTTCCGAAGTGGGCGTGCTGCCGGATATCGACCCGCTCTCGATCATCGAAAAAGGCCGCCTGCGCCCGGGCCGCATGTTCCTCGTGGACATGAACGAAGGCCGCATCATCCCAGACGAGGAAGTTAAACGCCGCGTCTACAGCGCCCAACCCTACGGCGTGTGGTTGGCACAAAACCGCCTTACCCTCGCCGATCTGCCCGCTCCCGCCACGCCCACAGCCGTGGAACCCGACCGCGTCGCCGAGCGCCAGATCGCCTTTGGCTACACTTACGAGGACCTGCGCCTGCTGCTCGGGCCCTCTGCTAGCTCCGGGGTGCAACCGATTTCCTCGATGGGCAACGACACCCCGTTGGCGGTGCTCTCGATCAAGCCAAAGCATCTCTATCAGTATTTCAAGCAGATCTTCGCCCAGGTGACCAATCCGGCCCTCGATTGCATCCGCGAGGAACTCGTCACCGCCACGGAAACTTTCATCGGTTCCGAAGGCAACGTGCTCCAGCCCGGCCCGCACAGCTGCCGCATGATCCGCTTGGACAACCCGCTCATCGACAACCGCGCCCTCGCTCAATTGCGCGAAATCGACCAGAGTGGCTTCCAAGCCATCACTCTCGACATGCTGTTCCCGGCCAAACTCGGTGGCGAAGGCCTCACCGCGGCCCTCCAACAGCTCTGCGACACCGCCGACCAAGCCATCGCCGATGGCTGCAATATCCTCATCCTTTCCGATAGAAACCTCAGCGCCACCCACGCCGCCATCCCGACCTTGTTAGCCATGGGCGGACTCCACCACCACCTGGTGGCCGCCGGCACCCGCACCTTGGTCTCTATCATTCTGGAAACCGGCGAGGCCCGCGAGGTGCATCACTTCGCCACCCTCATCGGCTACGGAGCCGACGCTATCAACCCGTACATGGCGTTCGACTCTCTGCACCAGATGATCGAGGACGACATGCTGGCGGTAGACTTCGACAAAGCGGTGTATAACTACATCAAGGCCTCGATCAAGGGTGTGGTCAAAACAATGGCCAAGATGGGCATTTCCACCGTCGCCTCCTATCGCGGTGCCCAAATCTTTGAAACCATCGGCCTCAGCTCCGCGCTGGTGAACCAATACTTCACCGGCACCTCGAGCCGCTGCGAAGGCTCGGGCATCGAGCAGATCGCCGAGGAATCCCTCGCCCGCCACCGCGCCGCCTTCCCCGACCACCAGCTCGCCGAGGCACATCAGGCGCTGGATCCAGGTGGAGTCTATCAATGGCGTGCCGATGGCGAGTACCACCTATTCAACCCGGAAACCATCCATCTGTTACAGAAGGCGGTTCGCACCGGCAGTTACGAGGTATATAAACAATACGCCGCCAAGGTCAACCTGCAGAGCGAAAACCTCTCGACCTTGCGCGGCCTGATGTGTTTCCGCAAGGATCTCACACCGGTGCCGATCGACGAGGTGGAGTCCATCGAAGATATCACCAAACGCTTCAAAACCGGTGCCATGTCCTATGGCTCCATCTCCAAGGAAGCCCATGAAACCCTCGCCATCGCGATGAACCGCATCGGCGGCAAATCCAACACCGGCGAGGGCGGCGAGGACCCCGAGCGCTATGTCCCCATGCCTAACGGTGATAGCAAGCGCTCCGCCATCAAGCAGGTCGCCTCCGGCCGCTTCGGCGTCACCAGCGAGTATCTGGTCAATGCCGATGAAATCCAGATCAAGATATCACAAGGAGCCAAGCCCGGCGAGGGGGGCGAATTGCCCGGCTCCAAGGTCTATCCGTGGATTGCCAAGGTGCGTTACTCGACCCCGGGCGTAGGTTTGGTATCCCCTCCCCCGCATCATGATATCTATTCTATCGAAGACCTCGCCGAGTTGATCCATGACTTGAAAAATGCCAACCCCCGCGCCCGCATCAACGTCAAGTTGGTGGCCGAAGTTGGCGTCGGCACCATCGCCGCAGGCGTCGCCAAGGCTCACGCCGATGTCATCCTCATCTCCGGCCACGACGGCGGCACCGGCGCCTCGCCCATGTCCTCGATCTATCACGCCGGCGCACCTTGGGAACTCGGCCTTGCCGAAACTAACCAAATCTTGCTGCTCAACGACCTGCGCAGCCGCGTGGTGCTGGAAACCGATGGCCAGCTCAAAACCGGCCGCGATGTGGCCATTGCCACCCTGCTAGGTGCCGAAGAATACGGATTCGCCACCGCTCCGTTGGTGAGCGTCGGCTGCCTGATGATGCGCGTTTGCCAGAAAAACACCTGCCCCGTCGGCATCGCCACCCAAGACCCGGAATTGCGCAAAAACTTCGCCGGAAAACCCGAGCACGTCGTCAATTTCATGCGCTTCATCGCGATGGAAATGCGCGAAATCATGGCCGAGTGCGGCTTCCGCACCATCAATGAAATGGTCGGCCACGTCGAGTGCCTGGATACCGCCGAGGCCACCCACCATTGGAAAGCGAAGGGCATCGATCTAACAAGCATCTTCCACCGCCCCGACGTGGTAGACCGGGTGGGCACCTATGCTCAGATCGCCCAAGATCACGGGCTGGCTCAGGCGCTAGACAACACTCACCTGCTGGCGCTGTGCGAGCCGGCAATTTTGCGCGGTGAAAAAGTCCGCATCGAGTTGCCCATCGCCAACGTCAACCGGGTAGTGGGTACCATCACCGGCAGTGAAATCAGTCGCAGGCATGGCGGCAAGGGCTTGCCAGAGGGCACCATCGAGCTCAAATTCCGCGGCAGCGCCGGCCAATCCTTCGCGGCCTTCACGCCCACCGGCATGACCTTTGAACTGGAAGGCGATGCCAATGACTATGTTGGCAAGGGCTTGTCCGGCGCCAACATCATTATCTATCCGCCGCGCGGCGCTCAGTACAAAGCTGGCGACAACGTCATCATAGGCAACGTCGCCTTCTATGGCGCCACCCAAGGCCAGGCGTTCATCTGCGGCATCGCCGGCGAGCGCTTCTGCGTGCGCAACTCCGGCGTAAGTGCCGTGGTCGAAGGCATCGGTGACCATGGCTGCGAATACATGACGGGTGGCGAGGTGATCGTGTTAGGCGAGACTGGCCGCAACTTCGCCGCCGGCATGTCTGGCGGTTGTGCCTATGTCTATGATATCGACGGCATGTTTGATAAACGCCTCAACATGGAGATGGTCAACCTCTATCGGTTGATCGAATCCGATGACGCGGATATCGCCAAGGTCAAAGCCACCATCCAAGCGCACCTCAAGCACACCGGATCGCAACGCGCCGCCTGGCTGCTGGAGCACTGGGATGCCGAGCTACCCAAGTTTTTCAAGGTCATGCCCCGCGACTACGAACGGATGCTCGAATGCTTCAAGAAAGTCGAAGCCCAAGGCTTGTCTGGCGACGCCGCCGCCATGGCCGCCTTCGAAGAAAACCTCAAGGACCTCGCCCGCGTCGGCGGAAACTAACAAACTTACAACGACATATCATGGGCAAGCCAACAGGATTCATGGAACTGGAACGGAAGACCGATTCCGAAACCGCGCCGCTCGAGCGCATCAAGCACTGGAATGAGTTCAAGATCCATCCAGACGAAAAACACCAGCGCGAACAAGGCGCTCGCTGCATGGATTGCGGCACCCCCTTTTGCCACACCGGCCACTTGGTCGCCGGCATGGCCAGCGGCTGCCCGGTTAACAACCTCATCCCGGAATGGAATGACCTGATTTTCCGCGGCCGTTGGAAAGAAGCCCTTCAGCGCCTGCATAAAACTAACAACTTCCCGGAATTCACCGGCCGCGTCTGCCCTGCCCCCTGCGAAGGGTCATGCGTGCTCGGCGTGATCAAGCCGCCCGTGGCTATCAAAAACAACGAGTGCGCTATCATCGACCGCGGCTGGCAGCAAGGCTGGGTCACCCCCAGAATCCCAGCCACCCGCAGCGGCAAAAAAGTCGCCATCGTCGGCTCCGGCCCCGCCGGCCTCGCCTGCGCCGACCAACTCAACCAGGCCGGCCACAACGTCACCGTATTCGAGCGCGACGACCGCGTTGGCGGATTGCTGATGTATGGCATTCCTAACATGAAGCTCGACAAGCGTGAAGTGGTTGCACGTCGGGTCAACCTGCTGCGCGAGGAAGGCATCGAGTTCAAGACCGGCGTCAGCGTCGGCACCGATCCGCATTGGAGCACCGAGCGACTGCGCCGAGACTTCGACGCCGTAGTGCTATGCTGCGGTGCCACCCAGGCCCGCGACCTGCCCATCGCCGGCCGCGACGCCGCCGGCGTGCATCTGGCGATGACATTTCTAAGTGAAAACACGCGCTATCAGCTAGATCACGATTTCGACGCTTCGCTGCCCGCGCTCAATGCCGCTGGCAAGCAAGTGGTGGTCATCGGTGGTGGTGACACCGGCACCGACTGCGTCGGCACCAGCCTGCGCCACGGCTGCAAGAGTGTGATCCAGTTGGAGATATTGCCCAAGCCGCCGCTGGAACGCGCAGCGGACAATCCATGGCCCGAATGGCCCAAAGTTTACAAGATGGATTATGGCCAAGAGGAAGCCGCGGCACTGCAAGGCGGTGACCCGCGCCAATACTTGGTACAGACCAAACGCTTCATCAAGGATGCCGCCGGCCAACTAACCGGACTGGAACTGGTGGACATCCAATGGGGCAAGGACGCCCAAGGCCGCTTCGTGCCGCAGGAGATTGACGGCTCGCTGCGCATCATCCCCGCCCAACTCATCCTGCTCGCCATGGGCTTCACCGGCCCCGAGTCTAACATTATCGACAAGTTTGCTCTCGATACCGACCCGCGCTCAAACGTCAAAGCCACGCACGGCGACTTCAGCACCAACCTCACAGGCGTGTTTGCAGCCGGCGACATGCGCCGCGGCCAATCGCTGGTGGTCTGGGCGATCAACGAGGGCCGCGGTGCCGCCCGTGAGTGCGACCGCTTCCTGATGGGCAGCACCCAGCTGCCGTAATCCCCTCCCGCGTGGAACCTATCCGCTATTTCAATCGCCACACCGGCACCCTCGAGACCGAACACGTCTATGGCGAGGCCTTCCTGCGCTGGACCTACGGCCATCCGCTCGGCGCGCTGGCTCTCGCCGCGCTGGTCAAGCGCCCGGCTTTTTCGAAATGGTATGGCCACCGCATGAACCGCGCGGCCTCTGCTGCCAAGATCGCCCCCTTCATCGCCCGTTACGGCCTGGATTCCACCGAGTTTGCCGAGCTTCCCGAGGCCTTTGCCAACTTCAACGAGTTTTTCTATCGGAAACTCAAACCCGCCGCCCGCCCAATCGACGCCGATATCTCCGCGGCTGTGTTTCCGGCCGACGGCCGCCATCTCGGGTTCGAGCGGGCCTCTGCCATCAGCGGCGTGTTCGTCAAGGGTCAGCGCTTCGACCTCACAAGCCTGTTAGGTGATGCCGCCCTCGCGGCGCGCTATGCCGATGGGGCGCTGGTGCTCTCGCGCCTGTGCCCGGTGGATTACCATCGTTTTCACTTTCCCGTGGCCGGCATTCCAGGACCCACCCACAGCATCGGCGGCCCCTTGTTTTCGGTGTCTCCCCTCGCCCTGCGCCAACACCTGTCTTACCTCTGGACTAACAAACGAACGCTCACCCGTCTCGAAACTCCTAACTTTGGAACGGTGCTGTTGTTGGAGATTGGTGCCACCTGCGTCGGCACCATCGCCCAAACCTATCGTGTTGGCAGCCCGGTGGCCAAGGCTGCCGAAAAAGGCTACTTTGCCTTCGGCGGCTCTTCCACCATCACCCTGTTTGAGCCAGGCGCCATCCGCCTCGCAGCCGACCTGCGCGAGCACTCCGCCTCCTACACCGAACTCTACGCCCGCATCGGCTCCCGCATCGGTTGCGCTACCTAGAGGCTGCCAATCATCGACCTCGCAAGCCATCATGAGGTATGGTGTAGCGGCAGTCTGTGACCGCCAGTGTGATTGAGATGGCGCTTGTCCAATACAGCTGATTCATCAGCAGATCATGCACAGCGGCGCTCATAGACACGCCGCTACAATCCCGCAGAGAGCCTGCGCGGCTTGGCAACCAGCGCGCATGCACGGCGCAACTTCGGGGTTGCCTCCATTGGCCAATCCGGCTTCTCTGCTGCATGCGAATTTCCCGCCAAACGGTGTTGGACTGGCTGCCGCCTCTGCTCTGGATGGCGGTGATTTTCTCGGCCTCGAGTGATACCGGCTCGGCACAGCATTCCTCAAGGTTTTTTGAGCCCTTGATGCACTGGCTATTTCCTCTGATGGCCAAGACCCGACTCGATGCAATCCATTATCTATTGCGCAAATGTGGCCACCTCACGGAATTCGCCGTGCTCGCCGTGCTCATGTGGCGGGCCATCCGCCACGCCTCCCCGATCTCGCCCCACCCCTGGCGCTGGTCCGAGGCGGCCCTCGCTCTGTCGTTTGTGATGCTCTACGCGGCCAGCGACGAATTCCATCAGACCTTTGTCCCCGGTCGCACCGGTCAGCTGTCCGACGTGTTCATTGACGCCAGCGGCGCAGCCATCGGCCTCGGCTTGCTGTGGCTCGTAGGCACCCTCCGCAAACGTTGGTAATAGCCGCCGCAAGCACAGCTCGCAGAATTCGCGGTGGATTCCCACATTTTGCCAAAATGAGGGTTGCCCGCTGCCAACAAATCGTTTCCACTGCACGCCATGCGTTACGAACCTATCGACCCTCAGTTCTTCATCCGCAATCGCGAGCGCCTGCGCAGCTTGCTCAAGCCTAACAGCATTGTAATCCTCCGCGCCAACGACATCCTGCCAACCAATGCGGATGGTACGATGGCATTCAAACAAAACACCGATCTATTCTATCTCACCGGGGTGGATCAGGAGGACACCGTGCTGGTGATGATGCCCGATGCAGTGGATCCGAAAGACCGCGAATTGCTCTTCGTCAAAGAAACCAGCGAGTTGATCGCCATTTGGGAAGGTGACAAGCTCACCAAGGAGGCCGCCCGCGCCACCAGCGGCATCGAGCGGGTCGAGTGGAGCGCAGCGTTTGATTCCTTGCTGCACCGCTTGGCGCCACAGGCCGACCATATCTATCTGTTCACCAATGAACACCTGCGGGCCAGTGTGGTGGTGGAAACGGCCAATGCCCGTTTCATCAAGGAATGCCAGAACCGCTACCCGCTGCACCGCTACGAGCGCTTGGCTCAGGTCATGAACCGGCTACGCATCATCAAAGATCCGTTGGAAATTAAACTCTTGCAGCATGCCTGCGATATCACCGAAGCCGGCTTCCGCCGCGTGCTCGGTTTCCTCAAACCCGGCGTGGGTGAGTGGGAAATCGAGGCCGAGTTCATTCATGAATTCATCCGCCGCGGGTCGCGCGGCTTCGCCTATAGCCCAATCATCGGCTCAGGCAAAAATGCCTGCGTCCTGCATTACATCGAGAACGATAAAATCTGTCGCGATGGTGAGCTCGTCCTCATGGACGTGGCTGCCGAATATGCCGGCTGGAACTCCGACCTAACCCGCACCGTGCCCGTCAATGGCCGCTTCACCCCGCGCCAACGCCAGGTGTACGACGCGGTGTTGCGCGTCGTGCGCGGATCTAACGAGATCCTGCGTCCCGGCATCCGCCCGCTCGAATACCAACAGCTAACCGTCGAGATGATGGAACGCGAACTCATCGGCCTGGGACTCATCGACGCCAAGGCTGCCAAGGAGCAAGGCCCCGATAAATTACTGGTCAAAAAATACTTCATGCATAGCACTTCGCACCACCTCGGGCTCGACGTGCATGACGTATTTCCGCCGCACGAAACGTTTACCGAAGGCATGGTCTTCACCATCGAACCGGGCATCTACATCCGCGAGGAAGGCCTTGCCGTGCGCCTCGAAAACGATATCCTCATCGGCAAGGACTCCAACTTCGACCTCATGGGCAACATCCCCATCGAAGCCGACGAAATCGAAGCCCTCATGGCTAAATAACCACCCTACTCTGCTGCAGCCTAGAAATGCCACCACTAGCATCCGCCGCTCGCTTCGGGCCGATGCTTGCCTGTGGAGGGGCTTAGAACAGCTTGCGGATTGCGATCTACAACGCGCAACAACGCCTTGGCCGACCTTCTGGTTCTCGTCGCCCCTGCTCCCAATTCTGAAGCGTCCTGATGCTCACACCGATCATCTGTGAAAAATCTGACTGAGTAAGGCCGGTCCGTTCCCTTAGCCCCTTCACATACCAGTCGGTCAGTGTTGATCGTCGTTGCGCAAGCTTTCCGCCGTGCATGATGCCGCCCATCTGCTTCACACTCAGCAGCGGCTTCTGAAAATTCTCATCGTTCATTTGTGTATTCCTCTATGAGTTGTTTTAGCGCTCACGTTTGAGCAGGTAGAGTCGGAGCTGACGATGATCCTCCGGCGACAACAATTCGTCGATCTGCTGCGAATAGACAGGCGATTCGATAATATCGAGGATCACCGGCGCACGACACTCCAATGGCGGAGTTGATCAAGCCCATTTTTACGCTCTTTTGCAGAACGTCGAAGTGATGGCAACCCCACTAGCGAGCGCCAACTTTCAACGCTGTGTAGAGGCTGGAGTTACGGGAAAACATCCAGAACAAAGAAGCTAGTAGGGGTTGCCATCCACGGCTTCTTGTTGGGCAGATCAGTGTACCTGCGGATCGGGCCGCAATGTCCAACGCGCCTCCTCCCACCGTCCATCGTCTCGTCGGACGTCCACACGCACCCTGCCCTGATGTTCCCACCACACCAATTCATGCTCATCGGTGTATCGCACACCTGAAGCAGACACCGCTTGTGGCAACGTCCACTGCCGGCCATCGGGTATCGTCACTTGGACAAAACTGAGACTGTCATCGGACAGCGATCCGTGGCTTGCCACAAATCGCTCTCCGTTCGGACTCCGCCAATAGGTAGGCTGGTCGAGCTTCGCGCCCAGCCGCTGGTTGTTCGTACAACCGCACACAGCCAATATACACAGCATCCCCAATATACTTCTCATTGCTTCTGGTCCTCCTTGTTTCTTGTTCTTTACACATTGAGTAAGGCCGGTACGTTCCCTTAGCCCCTTCACATTCAAGTCGGTCAGTGTTGATCGCCGGTGCGCTAGCTTTCCACCATGCATAATGGTGCCCATCTGCTTCACACTGAGCAGCAGCTTCTGAAAATTCTCATCGTTCATTGGTGTATTCCTCTATGAGTTGTTTTAGCGCTCTCGTTTGAGCTGGTGTCAAATCGGTTAGTTCGTTTTTCGGGTAGGCAGTCAGCGTGAAAGCGGTGTCTCCCTGCCACAGGTAGTAAATGACACGGATCCCGCCTCGCTTGCCACGGCCTGAGCCAGCCCATCTCAACTTCCTCAAGCCACCCGATCCCTCAATGAGATCACCTTGGTCGGGGAATTGAAGCAGGTAGAGTTGGAGCTGACGATGATCCTCCGGCGACAATAAATCGTCGATCTGCTGTGAATAGACAGGCGATTCGATGAAATGGAGGACCACCGGCGCAAGATACTCCAATGGCGGAGTTGGTCAAGCCCTGTTTTCACGCTCTTTTGCAGAACGTTAAAGGTGATGCGTCGGCGCGGTGGACGTTGCTCTAACTAGCGGGCTTCTCGCCGTCGCATCCACCGACTTGTTCGGCATTTGGGTTATTTGGTGTGGATTAGGTCTGTATCGGATATCCCATCGGGTATCTCTCCCGCAATAATATAGTTGAATCCCGCACAAACAGCCCATGGCGGCAATCCTAATGCTGATACCAACTGAATGTGGCGTTCAATGGCGTCAGGTCCATCATCGTCGTAGGTGGATTTGCGGAGAATCTCCATAACTTCGGCCACGTTAGCGGTACCGAAGGCCGAACATAGGCGCATGGCGTCTCCCCCATCAGGTCCCGATGGCTCTGCATCTGGGTCAAAATAGCCGGGCGATGAGTCATAATCGTCTGTAATCTCTCCGTACTCGTAAAGTTGGAAGAAGAGAATGTCATCGTCATGAACAACCACAGCCAGCACAGGGGATTCAAGATCCCGCGACAATCGTGAGCCAAGTTCATTGATGATATGAAAGTCTTGTGCTTCAGACTTCTCATCGTAGGCCACGACGCACCCATTGTGAGGAGGACTTACGACGGCTGATCGACCGGAAAGTGCATCTGCGACTTCCTGCTGGCTCCTCCCTCGGATTGTGTAATTAGTGTAGAAATTTCCCATGAGGTGCTTTGGTTGTGCTCTTCTTGTTTCTGCCGAACGCATAGCCCACGCACGGGCGAAATTGAAACGATTATGGAAACGAAATTGAAAAGTGACAGCCCGTTGCGTGCGGCGTCTTGTTCTGTGTCTTTTGGTGTTGATCTCCATATGGGGGAATGCATCGAAACCATGCAGGAGATGCCATCAAATCACGTTGACGGCGTGGT
>Ga0114962_10000968_pt1 | contig 24849 bp, 25 predicted proteins | sample C_130820_MF_Meta_FD_87017 | JGI IMG/M metagenome (GOLD analysis project Ga0114962, IMG submission 87017) | Freshwater microbial communities from Lake Croche, Canada to study carbon cycling - C_130820_MF_MetaG | ecosystem: Environmental > Aquatic > Freshwater > Lake | place: Lake Croche, Canada... | reverse complement strand
GCAAAAGATATTCGTATAGCGGCCCCAGGCCCTGACTCTAATTAGGATTTTAATGGCGATTACCCAAGCTCAGTTTGATGTGTTGGTGCAGGCTTTATCACAAATGCGTCGTCTGGATGCCCCTGCTGACTATATGCTGAAACAGTTCTTTCGCGATCGAAAGGCATTAGGGCCGCGCGATCGTGCGATGGTCTCAGAATCAGTCTATGCCGGTCTGCGGCGATCACGTGCCTTGTCTGAAATGGTTCCGGGCAATGAGCCGCGACGTCTTGCTTTGGCAATTCTGCTTCAGCTCAGAGGGTTCAGTATCCGTGAGTTGGAAGTGTTATGCCGAGGCTCAGAGGCAGAGTGGCTTCATTCGCTTAAAGAGCATGCGGCTGAAAATAAACAAGACGGCTTAGGCTTTCAGGCGGAGCTCCCTGATTGGGTGGTGGAACGTTTGCGCCCGCATTATGCGGATGAAGAAATTCTTGAGCTTGGTCGCGTATTACAACAAGCCGCCCCTCTGGATTTGCGGGTGAATACCTTAAAAGCCAAGCCCGATGAGGTGATTGAACAACTGCAAGCAGCAGGTGTTGCTGTTGAACACATGCCTTATGCACCTCAAGGTCTAAGAATAAAGGGTAAACCCGCGTTACAAAGCCTGCCTGTATTTAGAGATGGCTGGATCGAAATTCAGGATGAAGGTAGTCAACTCTTGGGCTATTTGGTGAGTCCTAAACGTGGCGAAATGATTGTGGATTTTTGCGCAGGAGCGGGGGGAAAAACCCTCTTGCTGGGCGCCTTAATGCAAAACGAGGGTCGACTCTATGCCTTTGATGTTTCAGAACGCCGTTTGGCAAATCTCAAACCCCGCCTCAAGCGTTCAGGGTTATCCAATATCAATCCAGTACTGATTGATAGTGAACGTGATCAACGGGTGAAACGGTTAGCTGGCAAAATTGATCGTGTGCTGGTTGATGCTCCCTGCAGTGGTTTGGGAACCCTGCGCCGTAACCCTGATTTAAAACAGCGACAGGGTGAATCAGGTATTGATGAGCTGATTACTAAACAGGATTCGATTTTAGATGCAGCAGCGGGTTTACTTAAGCCTGGCGGGTTGTTGGTATATGCAACTTGTAGCTTATTGTTTGAAGAAAACGAAGCGCGCGCTGAAGCTTTCTCGCTTTCTCATCCCAATTTTGAGGTCGTGGAATGCGGAGAGTTATTAAAGCAAGCGCGTATTCCCTTAGAGATGGGGCGTTATCTGAGGTTGATGCCCCATCGCCATCATACGGATGGATTTTTTGCTGCAGCATGGCGCCGAAAAGAGGAACAAGTTTCAGCAGAAGCTAAACCTAAAGTGAAGACTAAAAAAATACAGTCAGAAGGGGTAGCGAATAATGAATGAACAGTTTGAAGGCATGATGAACCAGTTCAACTATCAACATTCTTCATCCATGGCGCACTTGGTCGTGTCCATTATTTTGGCGATTATTATCAGCCGCGTGTTGTCCCATCTCGTCCGTTCTGTTTTGGGTGATGCCGATCAAGCCAAACGATGGGTGCGAAGAGCCGTCTTTGCAGTGTGGGTGATTTTTGCATTGGATTTAGTCGGAGCCCTAGATTCTGTTCTCGATATTCTTGAGAGCTTGAGTATTCCTGTTGGAATGCACCACGTTACGGTTCTGCGCATTGTGCAGGGCGTGTTGTTGGTTGTTTTAGTTTCAATGGGTTCATTATGGTTTTCGCGCATGGTTGAAAAGCGCGTGATGGGTCTAACGTCCATCGATACCAGTCTGCGGGTGATTGTTGCGAAGATCGTACAAGGGCTTCTGATCACTATTGCAGCTCTCGTTACCCTTCCGGTTCTTGGAATTGATACCACCTTCCTTTCTGTGATTGGGGGCGCTTTGGGTGTGGGGCTGGGCTTTGGTTTGCAGAAGATTGCGAGTAACTATGTGAGTGGCTTCATTATTCTGCTCGATCATTCCGTTCGCTTAGATGACTTAATTACGGTAGACGGGCGTAAAGGTGTGGTGACCCAGATGGAAGCGCGCTATGCAGTTCTGAGGAATACCGATGGCACTGAGACCGTGGTACCCAATGAGAACTTTGTGACGGGTATGGTGGTGAACCATACCTTGAACGATCGTATGGGGAGTATCAACGTATCACTGTGGTTGGCGCATGATGCCGATTTACGGCAGGCCATTGCAGTGCTCACTCCATTACCATTAGAGCATTCAGATGTGTTAAGCGAGCCCCATGTCCCGGCTGTTCAGGTTCAGCAAGTCACCGAGGTTGGAATTGAAATTCAGCTTTCTTGGTGGATGCGCGATCTTGCCTTAGTGAATCCCAATTTACGCCCGCAAATTTTATTAGAAAGTATTGAAGCGCTGCGCGTAGCAGGCGTTCCTTTTGCAAAGCGCCCAGAGGTTCTGTTTACTCGTTGAGGCACTTTGCTTGGAATGGAAATTAGACTGCTTCGTTAGACTCAACAAATACGCGCTATGAAAGCTGCTTAAGTTCAGCCTTGCCGCCTCGCTTTAGGGCCAGTATCCTGTTGATGAAATAAAAAAATTGTTTTTTTCTGCTAGGAGTTGCTCTTGTTATTTTCTGGTTTGTTGGATCTGTCCGTGTGGCAGTTGATTGCCGTAGCTTTAGTTCTTACTCATATCACCATCGCATCGGTCACCATTTTCTTACATCGCTGCCAAGCCCACAGAGCGCTTGAGTTAGGCCCTGTCCCAAGCCATTTTTTTCGTTTCTGGCTGTGGTTAACAACCGGGATGATTACCCGTGAATGGGCCGCAATTCACCGTAAACACCATGCGAAATGTGAAACTGTAGAAGATCCACATAGCCCCCAAATATTAGGCATCAATAAGGTGCTGTGGGGAGGGGTGCTTCTCTATGTAAAAGAAACACGGGTGAAAGAGACCATAGAGCGTTATGGTCACGGTACACCGGATGATTGGATTGAGCGGGTTCTCTACACGCCGCATGAGCGTATTGGGGTGACCTTAATGGCCCTCATTAACATAGCCTTGTTTGGTTTTTTTCCTGGCATGTTGGTGTGGTTGGTACAAATGATCTGGATTCCTTTCTGGGCAGCAGGTGTCATCAATGGCTTGGGACATTACTTTGGCTATCGGACCTTTCAGAGTAAGGATGCCAGTACCAATTTAATCCCTTGGGGTATTCTGATTGGAGGGGAAGAGCTACATAACAACCATCATGCTTATGCTACCTCCGCGCGTCTTTCCAATCGCTGGTTTGAATTTGATATTGGGTGGTTTTATATCTGTATTCTTGAGCTGATGGGACAAGCCAAGGTTAAAAATATTGCTCCCATGTTGAAACTAGATCGCACTAAGACCGAGGTCGATCTGGTGACCTTGCAGTCAGTGATTACCCATCGTTATGACGTGTTAGCTAAATATGCGCGCTATTTATCTCAACTCACTCAACAAGAAGTTTCTCATCTCTCGCAGCATATGACATTACCCTCAGGGGCCGAGAGTTATGCCTCTATTGAGCGCTTTTTGCATCGTGAGCCCGAGCAGTTGAATGCAGATGAGCGCGCAGCGGTGGGGCATGTATTGGAGCGAAGTGTTGCGCTTAAAACGATTTATCAGATGCGTGAAGAGTTAGTGGCTATTTGGACCCGAACTAATATGACCCGAGAACAGCTCTTGGCGCAATTGCAGGAATGGTGTCATCGCGCTGATCAGAGTGAATTTGCTGGGTTGCGCAGGTTTTCTCAGCATTTGCGTTGTTATGCTTAGAACTGAATTGAATAAAGTAAGAGATAAATATTCTTTGGTCTCGTCATAGGGCTGGGCTAAAATAGAAGGCTTCGCCTTTTATTGGGGCCCAAGGGCTCAAGTTCACATGTATTTTTACGATGAGATTGACCAAAAAATCGTAGACGAGCGGGTTGCGCAATTTCGTGACCAGACTTCCCGATTTTTGTCGGGCAAGCTTTCAGAGGAAGACTTTCGGCCTCTGCGACTTCAAAACGGTTTGTATGTGCAGCGCCATGCACCCATGCTGCGTGTTGCCATTCCGTATGGCGTGCTTTCTTCTCGCCAACTAAGAATGCTGGCACACATTGCGCGTCGTTATGATCGCGGCTATGCCCACTTTACTACCCGCCAAAATATTCAATTCAATTGGCCTAAGCTAGAAGATGTGCCGGATATCTTGGCAGATTTGGCGAGTGTGCAAATGCACGCCATTCAAACCAGTGGAAATTGCATTCGTAATACCACGACCGATCATTTTTCCGGCGTGGCGGGTGATGAGTTAACAGACCCACGTCCCTACTGCGAATTGATTCGCCAGTGGTCTACTTTTCATCCTGAGTTTGCTTATTTGCCACGTAAGTTCAAGATTGCTGTGAATGGCTCGATTGCGGACCGCGCAGCAACACGTGTGCATGATATTGGTTTGGATATTGTTCACGATTCAGAGGGGGCCTTAGGTTTCCGCGTATTGGTAGGCGGGGGCTTAGGCAGAACGCCATTGATAGGGCATGTGATTCGAGAGTTTCTTCCTGAGCAACATTTGCTGACGTATCTTGATGCCGTCTTGCGCGTGTACAACCGCTTCGGCCGCCGGGATAATAAATACAAAGCACGTATCAAAATCTTGGTAAAGGAGATGACTCCTGCCAAGTTTACAATTGAGGTTGAAGAAGAGTGGTCGCATTTGAAAGATGGCCCTGCTACTTTGATTCACGAAGAATTAGCGCGTATACGAAGTCGTATTGCTCAGCATGATTATCGCCCTGCCCATGAATCAGGAATTGCTGAAGTGGAAGCACTGCGCTCCTCAGATAAGACTTTTGCAAGATGGCATGAGCGTAATGTGTTTTCGCATAAAAGGCCTGGCTATGCTTGCGTCACGCTCTCGCTTAAAAATACGACAGTAGCACCAGGGGATCTTTCTGCCGAAGGCTTGGATGCGGTAGCTGAAATGGCCGATCGATTCGGTTTTGGTGAGTTGCGCATCAGTCATGAACAAAATGTAATCCTTCCAGATGTTAGGATTGAAGATCTTCCCAAGGTGTTCTCGCTCGCTCAAGCATTGGGCTTAGCTAAGCCCAATGTGGGCTTGATTTCGAATATCATTTCCTGTCCAGGTGGGGATTTCTGTTCGCTTGCGAATGCGCGTTCAATCCCTGTTGCGCAAGCCATTCAAGAGCGTTTTGAATCCCTTGACTACCAATATGATATTGGTGAGCTTGATCTTAATATCTCAGGCTGTATGAATGCCTGCGGCCATCATCATGTGGGGCATGTGGGTATTCTGGGTGTAGATAAGCATGGTGAGGAATTCTACCAAGTTACGATTGGAGGCTCTCAGGCTAGCCCTGCTACATTAGGGCGTGTGATTGGTCCCTCTCTGAAACAAGATGATATTCCAGATATTGTTGAACGCATGATTCACAAGTACCTCGCTATTCGCGATAGCGAAGTTGAGCGCTTTATTGATGTTGTTCAGCGAGTGGGAATCGAACCTTTTAAGGAAGTAGTGTATGGCGCAAAGCCTCATACATCAGCGCAAGCGCACTGATAACACCTGGATCATTGCCTCAGAGCCAACTGTTGATTTAGCTCGTCAAGATGTACTTGTCCCTTTGGCGGGGTGGAAGTCGCATCATGCAGACTGGTTAAAGCATGCAGGTCGATTGGGTGTGCTGTTAGAACCCAACCAGGACCCGGCTGATGTGGCTGGAGATCTGGCGCGGTTTGCGCTCGTTGCGGTTCATTTTCCTGTGTTCACCGATGGCCGAGGTTACTCAATTGGGCGATTGCTGCGTGAACGATATGGCTATAAGGGTGAATTAAGAGCCGTGGGCGATATCATGCAAGATCAATTGTTTTACTTATCTCGTGTAGGATTTGATGCTTTTTTGTTGCGCGCAGACCAATCGGTTGAAGGGGCAATCACAGCTTTAGATTCATTCAGCGAAGCCTATCAAGCTTCCGTTGAGCGCCCAAAGCCTTTGTTTCGTCGTCGTGTAGGCTAAAAGGGTTTTCTATGTCCATTCGCTCTGCTGCTGAACGACTTCCCCATATTGAATCGAATGACTTACATAGTCGAATTGAGGCAACACAGACTATTTTGGCGCAGGCGATTGCTGAGCATGCCAATGGTGACTCTGGTGTCCATGCGACCCTAGTGATGGCTTCGAGTTTGGGCCCGGAAGATATGGTCTTGACGGATCTGATCCTGAAGCAACACATGCCTATTCAGATTTTTTCACTGGATACGGGTCGACTGAATGAGCAAACCTTGCGCATGTTGGCGCGAGTAAAAGAGCAGTATGGCGTTGCTATTCAAGTGTATTTTCCAGAATCTGCAGGTGTAGAAAGTCTTGTGATGGCACAAGGTATTAATGGCTTCTACGAAAGTGTAGAAGCGAGAAAAGCGTGTTGCCGTATCCGAAAGGTGCTGCCTTTAAAACGCGCTTTGGCAGGCCGTCGGGCCTGGATTACGGGTTTGCGCCGCGAACAATCACCCACTCGTTCAGAATTAGCGATTGAAGCTTGGGATGAAGAGCACCAACTGGCCAAATGGAGCCCTTTGGCAGATTGGACTGAGGCTGAAGTGTGGGCTTATATCAAAACCTTCAAAGTGCCTTACAACGCTTTGCATGATCAGGGTTTCTTAAGTATTGGATGTGCGCCTTGCACGCGAGCTGTCCAAGAGGGGGAAGATGCTCGAGCCGGAAGATGGTGGTGGGAGCATCCTGAAAGCAAAGAATGTGGTTTGCATGTTGCAGGTTAAAGAAAAAGCCCGCTTGGAGCGGGCTTTTAAAATTCATCGCACGATCAAGCGCGATTAAATGATCCAAGTTTTATTACTTTAACTTGGTTTCTTTATAGGCAACATGCTTACGAGCGACGGGATCAAACTTCATAATTTCCATCTTTTCGGGCATTGTTTTCTTGTTCTTGGTGGTGGTATAAAAATGACCCGTACCAGCCGAGGACTCTAGTTTAATTTTGTCGCGCATTTTATTTATTCCTTAAATTAAGCGCTTAAAGCTTGTTCGCCCAATTCGGCGAGCACAACTTCAATGCCTTTCTTATCGATCAAACGCAGGCCAGCGTTAGAAACACGCAGACGAATCCAACGATTTTGACTTTCGAGCCAAAAACGACGGTATTGCAGGTTGGGTAAGAACCGGCGTTTGGTTTTGTTGTTAGCGTGGGAAACATTGTTGCCCGTCATGGGCTTTTTCCCGGTAATCATGCAGACGCGAGCCATGGGCTTGCTCCAGTAAATAGTTATTCAGTGAATCGAAGTAAGTGCTTTGTTGAAGCGTTTAGCCAAATATCTTGACATGAAACTCTCACAAAATCAAGCATGAATTACACTGCTCCCCAAAGCGTCCAGGCTTTCAGCAGGAATTCCCGGGCCTGCATGTAAACGGCAGATTATGAGTAACGTGAGACTTCTTCTTCTAAGGAATGTAATTCAAGGTGAAATGAGGGTACTGAATGGATTACGCCAGAAGACCACGCTCGGCAAATGAGGTTGCTTCCCCTTGTCCCACCACAAAATGATCTAAGACTTTGATGTCTACGCTGGCAAGCGCTGTGCGCAGGGCTTGGGTGAGAATGCGATCCGCCTCGCTGGGTTCTGCAACCCCTGAGGGGTGATTGTGGGCAAGAATCACCGCAGCGCAATTGAAGTAAAGTGCGCGCTTGACTACTTCGCGCGGATAGACCGAAGTTTGAGTGAGGGTTCCTTTAAATAATTCCTCAGCGCAGATCACTCTATGTTGGCTGTCTAGAAATACCGCCATGAATACTTCTACCTGCCGTTGTTGCAGCGTTAAACGAAGATAGTCTCGAACCGCTTGAGGGGATCGGAGCACATCGCGTACTTCAGCTTGTTCGCGTAATGTGCGTTTGGCCAATTCATAGCCAGCCCGCAAACTGGCGTATCGTGCGGGCCCCAAGCCACTTTCGGTACATACTTCTTGTGGCGGAGCAGAGAAAAGCGCACTCAAGCTGCGAAAACGATTGAGTAGAGACTGACTAATCTCAAGAGCATCTCGTCTTGAATCTCCTGAGCGCAGCGTAAGCGCAATCAGTTCAGCGTCGCTCAGCGCATCTGGGCCGTGACGAAATAATTTCTCTCTAGGACGGTCGGCCACTGGCCAGGCAAGTAGTTTCATGAATCCCTTCTCCAAATTCAGATACGTAATAAAGTGGATTGTTTGCTGAAGTGACCTTTTTACGCTTGTCTGTTGAATTCTCTCGTATCAAATAAGCGTGCTAATTTGCTTAAACCTAATCGTTGCCGGATCAACACTTTGCTCTGCTTCCAAGTACAATCCAAAACGTTATGCTAAAAATCGCAATAAAACATCTTTTGCTTGGGGTGACAGGCGGAGTTGCAGCCTACAAGGCGGCAGAATTCGTGCGGCTAGCGCTTAAAGCCGGCATAGAGGTTCGTGTGGTGATGACCCTCGCGGCGACTCGCTTTGTGGGCCCGGAAACCTTTCAGGCACTGACTGGACAGCCGGTATATACCGATGCTTGGGACGAGCGTGTGCCCAATCGCATGCCACATATTTTTCTCACTCGTTGGGCAGATGCAATCTTGATTGCACCCGCATCAGCTGATTTTATTGCGCGAGCTGCTGCCGGAATGGCCGATGATTTGCTGGCAACATGTGCAGTTTCTAGGGACTGTGCAATGTTGGTAGCCCCTGCTATGAACCGAGAAATGTGGGATCACCCGGCCACTCAACGTAATGTGCATACTCTAAAAAATGATGGCGTCATGATTTTGGGGCCCGCTCAGGGTGATCAAGCCTGCGGTGAAACGGGCTTTGGGCGCTTGTTAGAACCTCAAGAATTACTGGATGCGTTACTTTCGATTGAGCTTGTTAAACGGCACCGCGCAACCGCTGGAAGTAATCTGTTGCCGTATGAGCCAGCAGCCTCAAATCCCTCTTCACATTTTGGTCGGCTGGCGGGCAAGCATGTTTTAGTGACTGCTGGCCCTACTTTTGAGCCGATTGATCCTGTGCGGGGGATCACCAATGGCAGTTCGGGGAAGATGGGATATGCCGTGGCGGCAGCCTGTGCTAAGCAGGGCGCACGCGTCACTTTGGTATCTGGACCTGTTACGCTTCCCGCGCCGCAAGGCTGCGATCGCATTTCGGTTCGTACTGCGGCTGAGATGCATCAGGCAGTGATGGCGCACGCTGTTCAGTCTGATTTGTTTTTTGCCGTAGCAGCGGTTGCGGATTACACACCGGAACATCCGGTGGATCAGAAAATCAAAAAAACAAACGATTTACTTACGCTCAAGCTGATGCCAACCAGAGATATCTTGGCAGATGTGGCTGCATTAACAAATCCCCCTTTCTGTGTAGGATTTGCGGCTGAAACACACGATCTTGAGCGCTTTGCCCGTGAAAAGAGATCGCGCAAAGGTATACCTGTTATTGCAGCGAATTTGGCGCAATCTGCCATTGGGGCGGATCACAATACCCTTTGGGTTGCCGATGACCAAGGTAGTGTGACCTTAGGACCTTTGTCTAAGAGCGATCTGGCGGATCAGTTAGTTCAACATGTGATCGGGATTCTTCAGCGTCAGTCTTAAGATCATGAAGGTAATATCCTTTTAAATTCACTCTTCGAAAACTATTCCCTTTAAAACGTCATTCTCAAACTTTTGGAGTGCTGAGTACTATGCAGAATTTGCAAGTCAAAATTCTTGATGAACGCATGCGTGATCAACTGCCAGCTTATGCCACCAGTGGATCAGCGGGCTTGGATTTGCGCGCCTGCATTGATACAGAAATGCAGATTGAACCCGGTACCACGCATCTTATTCCTACTGGCCTATCGATCTATATTGGTGACCCCGGCTATGCGGCTATGATTCTGCCGCGCTCAGGCTTAGGACACAAAAACGGAATCGTGCTGGGAAACTTGACGGGATTGATTGATTCGGATTACCAGGGGCCTTTAATGGTTTCTATGTGGAACAGAGGACAACAGAGTTTTGTGCTGAAACCCTTTGAACGTATTGCTCAACTCATTGTGGTTCCTGTTAGGCAAGTTGCACTTCAGGTCGTAGAAGAATTTGAACTGAGTGAACGTGGTTCAGGTGGTTTTGGAAGTACAGGTCGCGCATGAGCAGTGCTATTTTATTATTTGCTCATGGTGCACGTGATCCTGCATGGGCCTTGCCATTTCAAGCAATCCGAAGTGCAGTCGCAACCGCTTCGCCTGAAAAAAAAGTGGAATTGGCTTATCTAGAATTAATGACACCATCGCTGCCCGATACGGCTGAAAAGCTCATCGCAGAGGGCGTAGATTCCATAACCGTTGTTCCTTTATTCATGGCCCAAGGGGGACATTTGAAAAAAGATTTACCGGTGCTTTTGGATAGTCTGCGTACTCAATACCCCAATGTGTGTGTCACGCTCACTTCTGCTATCGGAGATGTCCCTGAATTGACCCAGGCCATTGCCAAGTGGGTGGTGAGCGTTGCTGGCTAAACGTTCCAACAGAGGTTTACGGCGACAAAAAAGCTGATTGCCGATGTGGGGACCGGGTGCGCTCTTTTCAGCGTTCATGGTGTCTTCTGTTTGGCAGACTTCGCTAATCGAGCGGCATAGTCATCGAGATCGCCATCAAAGGGAATGACTTGGCCATTTTCAATGAGCAGTAAATCATCTACTGCTGAACGCACTAATTGTCGATCATGAGAAACTAAAATCACAGCACCTTCGTATTCTTGCAATGCAAAGGTCAAGGCATCGCGCATAGTCATATCGAGGTGATTAGTCGGTTCATCTAAGATCAATAAATTGGGCCGGGTCCAGCAAATCAGAGCAAGCGCTAAGCGTGCACGTTCGCCACCAGACAATCCCTCGGCAGGAGTATCAACCCGTTCACCACTGAATTTGAATCCGCCTAGGAAGTCTCGCAAGGCTTGCTCTCGGGCCTTACCATCAATACGCTTCAATAATAATAATGGACTGGCTTTGCCGTCGAGTGATTCCAACTGATGTTGTGCAAAGTAACCAATCTGTAGTCCGCGCCCCTCTACACGTTCTCCGCTCAAAGGTGGTAGGTCACCCGTCATGAGTTTTACCAGAGTGGATTTACCAGCACCATTGCGCCCCAATAATCCAATGCGAGCTCCGGGCATGAGGGTGAGTTTTACGAAATCAAGAATAGGTTTCTGATCGTCATAGCCAGCAACACATCTATCGAGCACTAGCAGAGGAGAAGGGGCACCCGAGGGAAGAGGAAAACTAAATTCAAAGTCTTGGTCTGCGCGAACCGCAGCAACAGTTCCCAGTCTCTCAAGGGCTTTAATACGGCTTTGTGCTTGGCGTGCCTTGGTTGCCTTGGCGCGGAAGCGATCGATATAGCTTTGCAAGTGTGCAGCCGCACGTTGCTGTTTTTCAAACATGGATTGCTGAGCGGCGAGTTGTTCGGCGCGGGTGCGCTCGAAGCGCGTGAAGTTGCCGCTATAGGTGGTGAGTTTTCCGTTTTCTACTTGCCAAACTTGATTGACCACCGCATCGAGAAAGTCACGATCGTGAGCGATTACCAGAACAGTACCTGGCCATTCTTTTAAGTAAGTTTCTAGCCAAAGAACGGCATCTAGATCTAAGTGGTTAGTGGGTTCATCAAGTAGCAATAGGTCAGATCGGCACATCAGTGCCTGAGCCAAATTCAAACGCATCCGCCAACCGCCAGAGAAACTAGCTACTTCGCGTTCGGTGGCTTCAGTGTCAAAGCCTAATCCTGCCATGAGGCGTTGAGCGCGAGCTGGGGCAGCATAACCATCAATTGCGCCGAAGCGTTCATAGAGCTCAGCGATGATATTGCCGTCTTCTTCATGCTCAAGTGCTGTTTGGATTTCCCGATATTCTCGATCTCCATCCAGAACAAAATCTACTGCAGTGCAGGTAAGAGCAGGCGTTTCCTGAGCAACGTGGGCAACGACCCAAGCACCAGGGATTTCTACATTCCCACTTTCAGGCAGAATTTCTCCGCGCAATAAAGCAAATAGGCTGGATTTACCGCAGCCATTTGCCCCTACCAATCCGGCTTTATGGCCAGGAAAAAGTTGCGCCTGGGCGCCGGTCAGCAATCTTCGACTGCCGCGTGCTAAAGAGACTTCACGCAGACTTAGCATTCATTATCCTTCAAGGGTGTTGTCCATCAAGTTGGCGCAAACGCGCAAACTCTTCAGGAGTGTTGGTATTTGCAAAATAAGCTTCTTGGTCCTCTCCCAAATCAATAGCAGAGGCATGAATGTGATCCCACCAATCCATCACGCGTCGTTGACCTGTATCTAAAAAAACACTCAACTCCAACAAGCAAGATTGATGAATAGCGCAACAAATGGGATGGCGATATTGCCCGCACCGCGCGTAAATCGCACGCGCAGAAGAGGGCTTTAATTTCCAAAACTGCATCATCAAATTTTCGGTGAGCGCTGGATTATCGCAGGGTATGGCGAATAGCCAAGAAGTTTTTATCTCTTTTAGCCCTGCTTCAAGGGCCGCCAGAGGGCCTTGGTAGCCCTCACGATGATCGGTAACTACCTGCAAACCCTCTTCCCTGTAGCGCTCTAGATTGCGATTGGCACTGATAATGACAGGAAGATTCAGCGTATAAAATCGTTGCGCAGCATGGCTTGCTAAGGTTCCATGACGCCAGGGGAGCCGCCCCTTGTCTTGTCCATGCATGCGACTTCCTTCGCCGCCAGCCAGAACGAGACCTGTGCAGTCTGATATCTCTTCTATCAAGGGTTAATATCCTCTCCCAAAAAACCGCCACTTTGATGGTCCCATAGGCGCGCGTAGAGGCCATTGAGTTTAAGTAGCGAAGCATGATCGCCTATTTCGACAATGCGTCCCTCATCCATCACAACGAGACGATCCATGGCGGCAATGGTGGATAAGCGATGCGCGATGGCAATGACGGTCTTCCCTTGCATGAGCTTAGTTAGGCTGCTTTGTATCACGGCTTCAACCTCTGAATCTAAAGCGCTGGTAGCTTCATCTAATAATAGAATTTTTGCATCTTTTAAAAGAACGCGAGCAAGTGCAATACGTTGTCTTTGACCACCAGATAGTTTTACTCCACGCTCTCCTACATGCGCATCTAAACCTTTGCGACCTTTTGCATCACTCAGTTGGCTAATAAACTCCATGGCTTCGGCTTTTTCAGCTGCGTTGATTAACTCTGCTTCGGAAGCATTAGGTCGGCCATATAAAATATTGTCGCGAACAGATCGATGAAGCAGGGAGGTATCTTGGGTCACCATCCCAATCTGTGCGCGCAGGCTTTCTTGTGTAATTTTGGAGATGTCTTCGCCATCAATTAGAATTCGCCCGCCTTGTAAATCATAAAAGCGCAGCAACAGGTTCACGAGTGTTGATTTTCCTGCGCCTGATCGACCTACAAGACCAATTTTTTCGCCAGGATGAATATGAAGGTGGAGAAAGTCGAACACTTTCCGGCCATATTGATCCGGCTCTCCATAGTTAAAGCAGACACCCTCAAAGCGCACGTCTCCATGCATTACCTTAAGAGGATTGGCCAAAGGATCATCTATAACCTTAGGAGGCTGGGCGAGCGTATTCATTCCGTCTTCGATGACACCCATATTTTCGAAAAGACCTGCCATTTCCCACATGACCCAATGTGAAAGCCCATTTAAGCGAAGGGCGAGAGCAGTAGAGGTGGCAACCGCCCCGATTCCAATATCACCTTCTGACCATAACCAAAGCGCAATACAGGTGGTACTAGAAATCAGCAACATGCTTAACGTGTGGTTTGTCACTTCTAAACCACTGACTAAACGCATCTGCCCATGAACAGCATCAATAAATTCCTTCATAGCGCCACGCGCATAATCTGCTTCGCGAGCAGAATGGGAAAATAGTTTGACTGTGCTGATATTGGTATAGGCATCGGTAATACGGCCTGTCATCAGCGATCGAGCGTCGGCTTGTTCTTTACCTACTTCTGCAAGACGAGGGACAAACCAAATAATCGCAAAAATATAGAGGCCTAACCAGCCTATTAAGGGTAAGAGCAACAAGTGATGGAAACTTCCTACCACCCATCCTAAGGTGAGAAAGTAGGTGCCTACAAAAACCAGAATGTCAGTAAGGCTGAACCAGAAGTCTCTGACAGCGAGTGCTGTTTGCATTACTTTTGCCGATACACGACCCGCAAATTCATCTTGGTAAAAAGCAAGACTTTGTCCCAACATCAATCGATGAAAATTCCATCTGAGTCGCATGGGGTAATTACCCGCCATGCTTTGGTGTTTAACTAATGTATGAAGAGTGACGAGACCAATACTGCTAAATAGTAGAGTAAAAAATAATATGAGCGGGGTGCGGCCATCTGCCCATAAACGTTCTCTTGGAAGAGAGGTAAGCGTGTCGACCATCCAACCTAGTAGTTGAAATAGGCCTGCCTCGAAGGCTCCGATTATCCCACTCAAAATAGTAAGGACGATTAGGTGCGTCCTGAGCCCTTCAGTGCCCGCTAATAAAAACGCAAAAAAGGTTTTAGGAGGAACACGGGGAGGGGTATCGGGGTAGGGGTTTAGAAGGCTTTCAAAGAAACGAATCACATCAAGGTCATCAACTAAAAACACCATTATCCGGTGTTTCTGTCGCCAAGCGAAACTCTTGTTGCGGCGCGCCATAAAGGAGTATTGGAAGAAGAGGTTGACTCACTTGACGAAGTCTTAAAAAAACGAGTTAAAAAAGAAATATTTTTTTGTTTGAGTCAATTTAATCAAAAGCTTAATCAATTCTATCTGACATTAAAGTGTCGATGTTTTGTAATGGTTTTATGGGATGCTATTCGGATAGAAACAATATTAAAAAACTGACTTTTTCAATCTACCGCTCCCTTATTTTCAGCTTTTTTTAAATTTACTTTTCTTATCGGAGATTTTTCATGGCAACAAATGTTGGTAAGTCCCATGCAATGGGTTTTAACGCAATTCTGGGCTCCACAATTACAGGTTTATTGTTGATTGCTTCTATTGCTACAACAGTGAATGGCATCACCGATGCTTTTGCAGTTGTATTGACAACAATATTGTTTGCTGGATTTGTCTCAACTATATTTTTATCGCATACGGTCCGTGACTGGCTCAACTCACATAGCTTGGCAGCTCGGTTTGTAAATCATTCTGAGCAACATAATGGCCTTTCAAAAGCTGAATGATTAAACCGCCATCTTGTTTTCAGCTTTTAAGTTTTAGCTCTAATCGTCGTTAATCAGTTGATTTGGATCTTATCCAAAATATTGGAAGTTTTTGGTTTCTAGTATTTGTTTGAAACTATTTGAATCACAATGCCAATTAGTTCTCAAATAGAGTTCAAATTAACTCGACGACAATAAAGCGTTCAGGTGGAATGTGGTCAGAATTTTAAATCGTCCTGTGCGATTTATCACTACATGAAAACCTTGCTGAGGAGCGAAAATGATGGAGTACAAGCATCCCTTCTTTAAATCCTGCTGGGGTGCACTCGCCGCCCTCATGCTGGTTTTGAGTGTGCCCTCTTTTTCGATGGATCGTGATGCCGGTAATGCTACAGATAGCATTAATCCATTTTCCCCAAGAAAAGATCACTCTTATCGTAATGGCGTCATCGGAACCAGAGAGACTCATGAAAAGATGCGTGGATGGGCTTCTAATAATCATCTGACTCATCCAGGTGTGACGAGTGGAAAATTGATAGGCGCCGCCGCCGCAGCTGCAGCCCAAGCTGCGGCTAGCGGTTCTAATATTTTGAGTTTTGGTGGTGGGATCAATGGTGTTGGGGTGACAAGTGGAACGCCTCGCGTATATCTCGTGTTCTGGGGCAACCAATGGGGATCTGCCAGTACTGACTCTACGGGCAACGTGATTCTGTCAGGTGACCCTAAAGCTGCTGCCCCCTATCTTCAAAAACTGTTTAAGGGCTTGGGAACGAACAATGAGTTATGGTCCGGCACAATGACCCAGTATTGTGATGGCCCCTTAGTTTCAGTTGGTGCAATGGCTTGTCCCTCTGGGGCCCCGCGTGTCGGCTATCCAACGGGAGGCGCATTAGCAGGCGTATGGGTGGATACTTCATCAGCTGCACCAGCAGCTGCTACGGCTGCACAGATTGCTGCTGAAGCCGTCAACGCCGCTTCTCATTTTGGTAATACCACCGCCGCATCGAATCGTTATGTTCAATATATTATTGTTTCGCCTACAGGTACAAAACCTGATGGATTTAATACTCCAACAGGAGGTTTCTGTGCTTGGCATGATTTCACGGGCGATACAGGGCTTACTGCTTCAGGCTTAACGGTCTTTGGCAATATTGCATTCACTAACATGCCTTATGTGAGCGATGCAGGAACGAGTTGCGGACAAAATTATGTAAGTTCCGCGTTGGATGGTTTCTCGCTTGTAGCGGGTCATGAATATGCTGAAACGCTCACGGATCAATTTCCGGGTGGTGGATGGATCAATAACACAGGGTCCGTTGCAAATGGGATGGAGAATGGTGATGAATGCTCATGGATCAGTTCAGGTCAGGGCGCTAGTGCATTGGTTGCAATGTCCACAGGCTCATTTGCGATGCAAAGCACTTGGTCTAACGATACCAATCGTTGTGATATTTCTCACCCTATTGTCACTGGTACAGGTGGAGGAACGCCTTCTGCTAGTTTTAGTTTCACAAGCAATAAACTCGTTGTTGCATTTACTGACACCTCTACCGATGCGGGCGGTGTGATTGGTTCCCATGCTTGGACTTTTGGAGACGGCGGAACATCAACGGTTGCCAGTCCAACCCATACATATAGTGCATCGGGTTCCTATTCCGTTACTGAAACTGTGACCGATAGCGGAAACGCCTCGATAAGTTCCAAAACATCAACCGTTACTGTGAGTGCTGGTGGAGGAACGCCTGTTGCAAACTTTACTTCCTCTACCAGTGGATTGACTGTGACGTTCACTGATCAATCCACTGATACGGGTGGAACAATAGGGTCTTATGCTTGGAATTTTGGAGATGGATCAACGAGTGCGGTTGCTAGTCCAAATCACACTTATGCTTCAGCTGGAACCTATACGATTAGCGAAGTGGTGAAGGACAGTGTAAGTGGTTTGAGTAGCACCAAAACCTCGGTCATCACCATGAGTTCAGGTTCACAATTGCTGGGTAATACTGGCTTTGAGTTTAGTACTTCAGCACCATGGACAGTTTCAGCTGGCGTGCAATGCTCCATCTTAAGTTGCCTCGGTCAGGTTGCGCATACCGGTTTGGGGTTTGCTTGGTTTGATGGATATGGCAAAACACATACCGATACTGCTTCTCAAGCCGTGACCATACCGAGTGGTAAGAAAACAGCCACACTGACCTTCTATATCCGCATTAATACTCAGGAAAGAGGGAACGTCATTCACGATACCTTGGCGGTACAAGTCTTGAATTCAAGTGGAGTTTTACAATCTACTTTGGCAACGTATTCAAATGTTAATGCGGCATCAGGATATGTACTGAAAACCTTGGATATGAGCGCTTATATTGGTAAGTCTGTGATACTCAAATTTGTGGGAACTGAGGATGCATCGTTGGCAACCTCCTTTCTATTGGATGACATCACATTGACTGTTCAGTAACTTACAATTGAGTTTATTAAAGGGGTAAACAATCATGCAACAGGCTTTTACCATCAAAACAAAAAAAATCCTGTTGCTTGCACTGCTTCAATGGTTTGCTTTCCTGCCAGTCTACGCGGCAAATAATGATTTAGATCAAGTCCCCACAAAACCTCATCGCATTGTGGCTTCCCCTGCATTGACGATTACCCCGGATACGCTAGAAATGGCTTCAGGAACTCAGATAACATTGAGCGCCAAACCAACCGGTGGTGAGGCGATATTGTTTGCAGTGGATTGGAGCATCGGAGAAGGTGAGAGCGGAGGACATATCGAACCTGGTATTCGCAATAGCAGTGGAGCGATCGAGGCCACCTATTTTTCTCCTGGTTCTGGGTTAGGTCCATTTCATGTAGAAGCGAAACTGCATGAATATCCATCCGCTACGGCCAAGGCAGTCATTTATATCGTTCCAGCGCACTAATTTTTACTGCAATTGTTTTTTCCAATGCGCCTCAAGAAGGCTTGCTATGTACTGAATGATCAAAGCCAGTGCTGCACTTGGAACCGCTCCAGCAATCAGTAAAGCAGGATCATTGATTGCAAGACCTCCCACAATGCGCTCCCCTAACCCCCCTGCGCCTACAAATGCAGCAAGGGTTGCTCCACCTACGTTGATGATTGCGGCAGTGCGTACGCCTGACAAAATACCCGGACGTGCAATGGGTAATTCAACATAAAACGTGCGTTGAAACCAAGGTGCCCCCAATGATATAGCGGATTCACGCAAGTTTCGATCGATACCCTGAAATGCAGATTGTGTGGCTTCGACAATCGGCAACATGGCGTAGAAAAACAAAGTGATCAAAGCGGGTGTGTTTCCGATCTGACCACTCATCGCAATCAGAAGTGCCAGTAAAGCTAATGCAGGAATCGTTTGCAGAAGTCCTACTACGCTCAGGCTAGCTTGGCCAAAAGCCGGTAAGCTCGCTCCTGCTATACCTAAGGGAATACCCACCAGAGATGCTGCGATAACCGGCCCAATGACTAGAAGGAAATGCTTAAGGATGAGCCCAGCTTCTTCTTTTGAGAAGATGAGTTTCAGTGAACGAGCAGTAAGGTTTTCATTCTGAGTAATAGGGACAGGAGTGAGGTTTTGAAATGGGCTGTCCTGATGTTGGCTTGATTTCTCAGCTAAGACATTGACGAGTAAATCCTTAGCAGATTCTGCGGGTGTGAGATGTTCAAGATCAACGCGAGCATTCGCTTTGCGCATTTCTTCAGCTGAAATGCGATTTTGTAAACTGAAAAGTGCCTGCCATTCTTTTGGATGATGTTGAGGGGCATCAAGACGATAGAGCAATACTGCAGAGTAGGGAGGGAGTACATTGAGTTTGTCTTGCAGTAAAACCAAATGATCGCTGGCTACTCGAGCATCAGTGGTATATGCATCAATTGCATCAATGATTCCTGAGCGTAAAGCATCATATGCCAGCCCATGTTCCATTGCGCGCGGAGATAGATTTTTTAAATCATACCGTTCTGCGATCACTGGCCAGCCATCCGAGCGTTGCAAAAACTCAGAGCTCAAACCCAATCGCATCTCTGCATGATTGTGTAAGTCGGCAAGACTACTAAGTGAACGCCGATGCGCTGTTTCTTCTGTTACTGCGATGGCATAACCATTATTGAAGCCAAGACTGATCGCTACTCCTAGACCCATTTTATGTAATGGATTCTCAAGATCTTGCAATGAAATAAGGGAAGTGTCTTTGAGAATTTCCCGGGAGATGGTTCCTGTGTATTCTGGATAAACATCAATTGCCCCGGAGCGTAGAGCTGCTAAAACGATAGCCGTATTTCCTAGTCCCGCTAAATGTATTGCAGAACCTGAGGTATTGGCTTGCTGAGTCACAAGCTCACCTAATATATAAGACTCAGTAAAACGCTTAGAGCCAATTTTTAAAGGAGGATTGGCTTCAGCAATAGCGTGATAACTTAAGATACCCAAGATGAGAATAGCAAAGCTAAGCCATTTCTTTAAGGCCATGTTCCGGATGGCGAGGTAAATCACTCAGCAATAATCCCAAACTCTTGCAAAATCTCGGAAATAAGCTCTAGTCTGATTCTTGGATTTTCTTGCATCATTAAGACATCTTTTTCTCCAGCAGATAGATCAAGAAGATCGCACCAACGATTCGCTACCCAGCCACAGTCATTAAATTGGTAAGGTTCTGAGAAAGGGAGTTGCTCAAGACGAACGCCTTTTTTCTTTGCAAGTCTGATTTGATAATCTAATTGTTCTGCAGCTTTCTGTAATTCGAGAGGAATAGGGTAGAAAGGGTCTGGCTCTACTTCTTCAATCTTGGCATGCCAAAGACCCATTGCACGCATTTCTGGATTTTCTAATTTGAAGCGTTGTGTTCCTAAACACCGAATCATAAAAAGTGCAGGTTGAACTGCTTCAAACTCAATGACTTTTGCCAGCGTGCCGTTTGGCAGAAAATTGACTTCGCGTTGATTGGGTTGATCAATATCGTTCCCTTTGAACAGGGGAACAATGCCGAATGGGGTGTTATCTTTTAGGCATCGCTTCACCATATCTAGATAACGAACTTCAAAAATCTTTAATGCAATGAGCCCGCCAGGGAGTAAGGTTAACCCCAGAGGGAAAAGGGGGATTTCTTGATGAGATTCCATGTCTGATTTCTATTCGTTGCTTGAATGGATTTCAACTAATATTTCATTTCTTCTAAGAAATGGAAGACTCCATGGGGGGTTGTAGCGCGCAAGTTGTGGTGGGCTTAAAGGCCTTAAATTCTTTGAAGATACCCAATTGAGGAGAAGTTGTGCTTTTTCGCTGACTTTTTCTTCCCCATTTAATCCGGTGTACTTTAGTGCGGCAAATCTTTTTCCTGGAACTTGCCTGAGTTTGACCGAGGAATCAGTGGGTTTAGGAATCGTTTCTAGGGTGTATTGGCTTGGCATTGTGAATTGAACACGCCAAGTTCTTGCGCTCTCAAAGGCTGATCCCGTTATTTCTTGGGGTTCGACTGTGACGGGTACCGTCATCGCAATTTTCTCACTCGAATCTGTACGTAGAGATTCTACAGGGGTGGTCAAAGAAGGTAATGGCTCCTTTGGGAGCGTGTTATTTTTGCCAAAAATATAGCCTGCTATGAGACGAAAGCCTTTGCTAGATGCGGTGGTCATATCGCCGTCTACAATAACCTCAGCTACGATCGTAGGAGCGTATTGTCTAATTTCGAATGGATCTGATTTCTCTATTACTTTAAATGAGGGTTCCTCAATGGCCATCGCGGTAGTCCCATAAATCCATGCTGAAATTAGAATTAAAAAGACAAACAAGACATATTTAGATACTTTACGTTTCATCTGTGTTTGCCTTTCACTTTTCATCGGGGTTGGTTTAAGCGTTTACAACGCTCGATATCACATTCAGTCGGTAGGCTTGAGCGGTACTCAATGACGGAATGAAATTGGCTCTTGTCACGACTAAAGCATACTCCATCAGCACCGTAGGTGTAGTAAGAGAGAACGTCTACACATCTTTTGGAATGGGCCTCTAAGCCAAGGAAATGGCCCATTTCGTGGGAGAGTGTCATTTGCAGGGTGATTCTGGCGTCATATGAGGGGTTTTTACTATGTATCAATTCAAAGGTTGAGGGTGCTAAAGATATGACGCGGTTAGTCAGATCGGATACCCCAACATTGCCTCTGCTTTCTCTTTCATTCCATTGCACACGAATCACTTTTTTGGGGGTGATCAAACTAGCGCGCAAAATACTCATTTGGATGCCACATGCTGACCAGGATGTGGCAGCATCCTCGAGCGCACTGCGCACCGTCTTCTCATCCAACCAAGCAGGGGCATGTTCGGCAGAATAGAAAAACTTCAAAGAACTCTCTGTGATGGGGTGGTCATTACCATCTGGCCATGTTTCGATCTCTCCTGCTTGGCAGGTCATGATCTCTTCTTCACGAACTGAGGAGCTGCCTGCGAAACTCAATAGAGCAGCGCTAGCAATGAGTAATGTTAATAAGCTTCGAATCAGCTTATGTCTGATCTCTTTGCTCATTGCTGGCTTTACAGTTGCTAAGTTTTTATTGAGAATCATCTGCACTATTACTTTTTATATGGCGAGTTATGAGTGTGAAGGAAGTTTTTGATTCGATGGTGCTTGCGGCTGACGAAAATGATGTTGGTTCTGTCGAGAAATACAAAGAGCAAATTAAGAAAGGAGAACTTGTTCTTTCCATTTTAGTTGAAGAAAAAGTCTCAATACCTGATGAAGAGGATAAACACTTTCAGCTTGATCGAAAACTATCGTTACTCATCGATGGAGAGTCTATCTATCGCTGGCAAGATCAAAATAACGTTTATTTTGGTAGTGAAGAAGAGGAATGGTTATTTGAAGAAACAGAGAGTTCTCTAGATACAAATGTAGACACGCTTATAGAGGTATTCGACATTAAGCTCCCTGAGTTGAGTCTTCCCAATGCCGGGGATGTTTTTGATGAAGACGTCTATGATCTTCTTGATTCCTTCATTGCGAAGGCAGTCGATGAGGGGGGGGATCAACCGCCCTATGATTTTTGGTTGGTTGATGATGATTTGGTTGCGGAGCCTTTTGTGGGGGGATATCAGGTGGGAGAATTACCTGAATTTGATTTAACCGCCAAGAAGGTACTTCGCCTCACCCAAGAACAATTCGATGCGCTTGAGGAGGCTTATTACGAAGCACTTGAAGGTTAAGCTATGAAATGGGTGGCTGGTAACTGAGCGGTTGTCCTGAAACGCCATGTTAAAGGTATTTTCTCTGACTCTATGCTTCACCCGCTTTTACTTTTGCTTCATAACTTGGAAAGTCTATGAGCCCTTCGCGAGACGCTCTGGTTTGATCTTCGGTTGAGATCGCATCCTGAACGATATCGATTCGTTTCCAGGCCGGCATGGGCGTTACCTCACAAACCCCGGGAACGTATTTTGAAGTGGTGACTCTTTTGTAGGTGTGAATATATCGAGGGCAGTTTTGCCAGATCTTGCTGACGGTGACGAAAACCAAGTATTTCGCTTCTGGGTATTCTGACATGAGCGCATGCTGGCGCTCGTAGCGCGCAGTTCCTTGAACACGTAATCGGTGTGGTGTTTCGAAATCTATGAACAGCAAGCCTACTTTGCTTTGCCCTACAATATTGCCAAGCGAATAGAACATTCCGTTTCCGTCGTATCCAGGGAAAACGAGGGTATTCGCATCGATCACCCTAACAAATCCAACGGGTCCGCCTTTGTAAGAGACCGTGGGCATACCTTCAGGGTCTACCGTTGAGAGAAAGAAGAGGTCTCGAGAGGTAATGAAGGCTATTTCATCATCTGACAAGGCATCATGCGCGATTCCTTGGTCCATGAGTGCTCCCATTCGGGTAGTGCCAAATTCTTCCTGTAAAGCCAAATGCTCTTTTGCGTAAAGGGTTGCCATTTTTTCTCCTCGAAAGAAAGTAATATTTTTGTTATTAGATATATTAAAGGCTTATCGTCTTGTCCATACAAATTCGCTAGAAAAGTTCGGCTTGATTCTTATGGAGTTGTTTCAGATTGAGGTCATCAATACTGGTTTTTCGAGGGCCAGGTTCTATGTCTACATCCTGCCCAGCATGAATTGAACCTTCTGTGAGTACACGCAAATACCAACCGCATTTTGCGGATTGGATCATTGCTTTAGCAGCCCCACGATATTTCATATGGATATTGAATTTAAAACATGGCTCGCGGTGTTTGAAGACCTGCAATGCAACATCGCCGATTCGCCAGATATCCCCCACCCAAACTGTGCGCTCATCAAACCCTATAGTGCTCAGGTTTTCACCTATTTGGCCAAACTCAAAATCATTCTGTACTCCAGTAGCATCCTCTATCAAATCCTTCCAGAAAGGATAGTGCTCTGAAGGGTAGGCGTAGATCGCTTTTTCGGTCCCGCCATGAACGCCCTGATCAGCTTGATGATCACCTTCTATTCCCAAACGAGTTACGCCGACAGAGACTCGGTTTGATAAAGAACTGACAGGCCGCTTGCCGATTGCGGAGTAGGTAATGCTCGATTCAGAACCACTTCGCATTAAAAGTGGAGTGATAGAACCCACCGAGATACTTACGATTTTGGGCATGAGGATTTTAAGGTTAGTGATTTCAACTTTTTGGGTGAAGCTTTTACCAATTAGGTGCTTGTATGAATCAGTTTTATTTGAGGTTAAATCTCATAAAGACCATCAAACCATAGGGATTTGATCCATAAAACGCATCCAGCGCTTTAGGTTTTATAAAGCTGCTGATCTCAACACCAAGATGCGCTAAAACGTGATCTGCATGGCCGAACTCCATACTGTAACCCACAGCCATTTTTGATATTTTGAAAACTCGACCATACAAAGGATCGCTAGAGGTGAATAACTCATCTTTATCTACATTTTCTAATCGCGCAAATACGGACTGACCATTCAATCTATAAGCACTTTCCAGCAGATAGGCCTGGGTCTGTTGTGCTCTGTCGGGTGAGTTTCTACCCCATGCGAATGTGGTTTGTGTTTCTCCTAAACCAAAGTGATGGTTAAACGTGATCGAGGCAGTTGTGCGGGTTAGGTTTTTTGAGGGATCAAGTGACTCGGGACTAATCACATGGCCTTGACTGATCTGCATGGACCAGTTTTCATTTGGATTTAATGTGAGTCGTCCCGAGAATGAATCCAGCCCACCTCGTTCTATACGATAACGAAATTGATCGGGTTCTCTTCCATGAAATGCCGAGGTTTCTAATTTGAAGCCACCAAAAATATATCCCAGAGTAATCACACCATTGGTAATGTGGGTTGAATCCAGCCAATGGTGGGAAATCGGTGCTTCAGGTAAATCCATTCCAGAAGCGCGGTGCATGAATACAGAAGGGCCTAATGCGGGCTCACCCACAGGTCCCGCATAAATAAATACGGACCGATCGGCTGATAGCGGGTGTGAATAGGAAGCCGCTAATTCCATAAAGACATTGTGAGGGTGCTGCCTATCGATGAGTGGGTTCACCCCATCCGCTGTTTCGCCTGTCTGGAATAACAAGGGGTACCCGCCCTTGCCCATAATGGGATCAAGTGAAAACATCCCATGAAGTCCAACCGTTCCTG
>Ga0114962_10000966_pt1 | contig 24859 bp, 26 predicted proteins | sample C_130820_MF_Meta_FD_87017 | JGI IMG/M metagenome (GOLD analysis project Ga0114962, IMG submission 87017) | Freshwater microbial communities from Lake Croche, Canada to study carbon cycling - C_130820_MF_MetaG | ecosystem: Environmental > Aquatic > Freshwater > Lake | place: Lake Croche, Canada... | reverse complement strand
CTCCTCCTGCTGCTGCTCCTGCTGCTGCTCCTGCTGCTCCTGCTGCTGCTGCTGCTGATGACATACCTCTACTCTATATATAGTGATAGATATCTAACCTCAAAATCTATCGTTAGCAAGCTGCTATGAGGGATCTGAGGATCTGAGGAATCTGAGGGATCTATATGACTGTGACTCGGAGTATACAAGATGAATGATTGATGTTTGTCGATTAACATCATGCATAGATCGGTGAAGGAGAGATACTATGAAAGCTTACTGCCTCCATTCCTTACTGCAGTTCAAACACCGGATAAAGATTGTCATCGGCTCATCTGCTGACCGGGTCTGCATCTCCCAATACTTTGTCTTCGACTTCTTACAGCGCTTGCAGGTAAACATCGTCGATCCCTCCTCCTGTGGCCCCTCCAACATGAGTGTCTCCCGCTTCATATGTTCATCCGCCAGGGATTGCCAGTTCTCTGGATAGAGTTCCCGTGCAGTCATAAAGGGAATCTGATGTGCCGGAAACTCGCCTTCCTTTAGCCGAGCAAGCAGACGGCGATTGGCCACATAGGCGGATGCATCAAGGTTCACGATGCAGCGACGTGCAAGCCCCTTATAGAGTATTGCAAACTCTGGGTTTTCCCAGTGTTTGCGAACCCCTTTGTCATCTGCCAGTGCAAGGGTAGCATTGTAGATCCCTCGTTCAAGATCCGCTTGTTGATCTGCTGTTAGCTCCTCGCCTAGCCGTTCGCCCATAATCTTGGTTATCTGTGTTCGGAGCATAATACTATCTTATACACGTGTTTCTACAAGGTCAACTTTACGATAGATAAGATAGAGAATAACCAGTGCAATATTTACAACAACACTAATGATGCCTGCAGCGAGGAGCGAACCATCTCTAATAAAAAATCCATGAAGGGCCCAAAGACTAGTCGATACCACAAGCAGCACCAATGTCGAGAATGATAAATCCTCCACATGTTTGGTTATATATACCTTATACAACTGCGGAACAGTTTGGATACAACTGACAGTCGGTGCCAAAATAGTTACGATTGATGCAATCATGCTACTACTATCGAATATTCCTCTGGCTCAAGCTCTGGAGCAGTTTGCCAGCGCGGGGCGCGCTTCCCAATAGGCGCTGGCATGGCAAGCTTTGATTTGAGTCCCATATCGAGACGGCGATATTCGGGGGCTTGCACAGTGCGACGGCGCGGTGCCCGACGCTTAGAACCACCTCCTGCTTCATCACCGTCATCATAGCAGCCATCGTCCTCTTCCTCTTCTTCCTCTTCTTCCTCTTCCTCCTCTTCTTCCTCTTCTTCCTCTTCGGCTTCCTCTTCACCTTCACTCTCAACCTCCTCTTTCTCTCCATCACCATCTCCTTCACTACCCTCTTCCTCCTCTTCCTCCTCTTCCTCCTCTACCTCCTCTACCTCCACTTCACCCCCTTTGCTGTCATTATCATTATCATTATCATTATCATTATCATTATCACCATCACTATCACCATCACTATCACCACCCCCCCCTTCCACAATCTCCGTGTAATAATCGACCCATGTCTCCGCTGATTCCTCCCCCGATGCAGTTACAACCAGATCCCCCGTCATTTCCAGATCCTCATGAGGAGGGGGCAACTGATGCGTATTCATAGCCCCCTTACTTCCAGTAGATGGAAAGGACCAAATCGTAAAGAGTGTAGCGTGTCCCTTCCAGGAATAGGTGGCAATCGGATGCGCATCCTTCGTCTTGCGAAGTGCCTTTGCTACATGTGCGCCGGTGACTCCCTCTGCAGGAACTGCTGCTGTCTTCATAACTTTATGATCGCCCGAAGGCAGCAAGACTACAATTTGAACCATATTGCTTCTGAAAGAGGCAAGTGGATACAAAGTCAAGTTTTGACATATTGATCTAAGGCTCTGATATTGAACTACAACAATGGACGCGATCCAATATGGTCAAGGAGTTCTACCATTTGAGATTCCATCCACTGCAACCTATACAGAGATTACACCCTATATGTGGCCCGGTCATTACGGAGAATGGGATGAAGCTGCTCAGAAGTTTACAGCATGGTCTCTTGTTAGCCCCTCCTTGTGGTGCGAGACATCGGCGATCCTAGCGCCGCCGCTTGTATGTCTTTCTGGATCGGGGGGAGCCACAGTTTTGCGACAGCGCTTCCGGTTGGAGTTTCCGAATGAATCACAGGAGTTTCACATTGAAGTTCGTCGTGAGGCACCTCATTTGATGATAGATCCGGAACTGGACTCTGAGATATCTCCTGAACCTCGACCTGAGACGAAGACACATCCTGGACCTCAACCTCGACCTCGACCTCGACCTCGACCTGAGACGAAGACACATCCTGGACCTCACTCACATCCTCACCCTGAGACGAAGACACATCCTGACTCTGAGCTGAAACTGGCAGTGCAGTCAATGGGGCAAGAGGCTGTATGGAGGATCCACACAAGGATCCACACAAGGATCCACACAAGGATCCACACAAGGAAAACATGAGCTACCATGGCGCGCCAAAAAAGACGGCAAAAACGAACACACCCTTTTAGAACTATGGATACTACCACGGTGATTGTCATTGTTGCCCTAGTGTGCATTGTTGGATTTTTCGGAGTTCAGTGGTATCAGGCTGCGCAAAAGGGAAAAGTTGCAAAGAAAGTTCAGATTCGTGAACCGATGGCGCCCCTGGAGAGTGAGAGGCCAAAGGAAGAGGCAGTGCGAACACTCCCCCCTGTCCCCGGGCAGACAGAACAGGAACTCACAACCCCCGAACCCACGCAGCGAAAGGGTCCGCCGACTGTCCAGAAGCCGATCGGCCCCGAAGCCCGCAGTCCGCCGGCCTTTGATGACAGTCTCCGGCGCCCTGAACAGTCGTTTCAGGCTCCTTCCACGGCATCCCATCAGGCTCCTTCCATGGGGCTCGATGTAGCGGCTGGACGGGCAGGTCCCGGCGGAACCAGCGGAAATCCTCCGGCAACACATGTCCAGAACTTTAGCCCCGAGATGGCGCAGAATGGGGGACCTGTGGTGGGGAGCAGCGTCTTTGCCTTTGATGGGGCGGAGCCTACTGGGTATGCATCATTTTAATGATGCATGAAGAGCTTGTTTCACACACTAGGCTCTGCTAGACTTTCTAAAGGCTAAAGCGATGCCCATGGTAGAACGCTAATGAACACCTTCACAATCCGTCCTCAGATCTGGGGCGATGATCTCCGACTTCCCACATTTGTGAATGCCCCCGTCGAACTTCGATCCCTGATGGAGGCACTCGAACCCTATTATAAACACAACCACCCATTTCAGAGTAAGCAGTTATCTTCTCTGAAACGGGACTTGTGGTATGTTCTTAAGAGACCCGATGATCGGAGTCGCACAGGTCTGTTGTGTATCTGGCCAGCCGGCAACTGTTGTGTCTTTGTCGGCCACAAGAAGACAGTGCTGCTGCGTCTCCGGATTGATCCCACCCTCCTTACAGCGGATGCAGGCTTGACCATCTTTGCTGCCACCCTGTCCTCCCGTGATCGAGCGCTTACCATTGAAGACACGATCCTCTGGCGAGGTGCACCGGCACAAGATAAATCCTTTACAGAACGCTTTGTGCAAGCGAATCAGTGGCTCGAACATTATTGTATCGCTGATGCGCGGCTGCTGGGCGGTGTTCAGGTCAAGATGGCGTCATGGGGGCCACTTGATACCATTCTGCGTGCCGAGAAAGGGGCCGAACCCGGTGGTGTATGGGATCTGCAGCCAAATGATGCACGGAGGCCGCGCCTCCTCTGGATTAGCAATGCAAAGGGGCCATCCCTGCCATCGACCCCTACCCTCAGCGCAACTCCTGCGTCTGTTGCAGAGCCAATCTCCCTCATTCTAGAGTCTGACAGAGGGGGTCCCCTGATCGCACAGGCCAATAAGGAAGCGGGTCCCGAACAGTGGTCTCTGTGGTCCTCTGATGGGGCCCCTCTGGGCCGTGCACTCATCCGGCGCCTTGAGATGGGGGCATCTCTCCGATCAGTCACTGGAACTAGTTCCCCTGTGGAGGTTGTCTGGTCGCCGATCTTTAAGAAATGGGAGATTGTCGCGATCTCATTGGGATCTCCGAAGCCGCAGGGTTTTTTCATGATTCCTAAATAGAGTATGGGTGCCCGCGCCAGTAAAACAAGAACAACAAGAACAACAAGAACAACAAGAACAACAAGAAAGAGTCACAAGGGATCACAAGGTCAAGGTCAAGGTCGAGGTCAAGCAGGAGGAGACTATGGCTTTTCAGGCCCCGCGTTCATGTCGGCTGCGGGTGCACCGGTGGAAAGTCGTATGGATCAGATTGACTGCATGGCGGTCGATCGCCCTGCACCGACCCTGCAGGCCTCCTATGGCGGTGCGCGTCGCTCTAGGAAGCAAACAAAAAATCAAAAGGGTGGTGGGTGTGGTTGCAACATGCAGCAGCAACAGCAGCGGGGAGGGGGTGGCGGCACCGGTGGCTACTCGGTAGATGTCGGTGCGAATGACATTGGTAAACTCTATTCTGCTGTGATCCCCGGAAACTGCGCAACGGTCCCTCCCCGTGCGGTTGGCGGGTCTAGAAAGCGAACGCGAATGCGAATGCGAATGCAACAGCAGCGTAATCAGAGGGGCGGCTCTGAATCCTACGGTCTCCAGAGCTATTCTGCCACCTATGACATGAATCGCCCCGTGGAGATCCCTGGAGGCACGGCGCATTACCTGGATTGGACGGCCTCTGATAAGACGTGCAAGGGCGGTGCCAGGAAGGGAAACAAGAGAAACAAGGGAAACAAAGGAAACAAGAGTCGCAGGAGTCATAAGAAACAGTAAAAAGTGACACATCAAAAGGGAGCCCCACGACCACCTCACGATGACGTCTTACACTCTTGAACTGATTACGAGTCCCGAGGAACAATGGGCCATGTTAACGAAAAGCTATACCCAGAAGCTCCCTCATGCATTGAATGAGCTTGTGGATAACTCGCTGGCTGCCTTTGCCACCACTACGAATGATATGATCATTGCTATTACGATTGCCAAAGAGGGCGACCTCTACCGGCTCAGTGTATCTGACAACGGCCCGGGTATTCCTCTAGCACATATTCCCGCGGCTCTGAGTGCAGGAAAGGCCAAGCGCGCCGGTTTGAATGAACACGGTCTTGGGATCAAGAATGTGCTAGCGTTCGGCTGCCCTGATAACACAGGCTTCGAACTGATTAGTGTCCCCGTGGGCTCTGAGAAGGCCTACAAAATTCGTGCGCCCTGGACATCCCCTTTCCTCTGTGAAGAAGTCTCAGCAGCCGAACACCCCTATCCCTCTGGCTTTACGGTATCCATGCTGGTTACGGAAAACATTATGCGCTCTTACGCTTCGCGCGGTTTCAAGATGGAGACCATGATCAATCGACTCGCGCATAGCATTGCGGTAACCTATGCACGCCACCCACTTCTCACTCATCCGCGGCGATCTATGCACTTTACACTCAATGGGGATCGCATTCAGCCAGAAGGCCCCCAGCATATTTCGCGTGTTGCATTGGAAAAGGGGGAAAAACTTTCCTTGCTACCGGGCAGTCCTGAAGTCTTTATCCAACTGAAACACTACCGACTAGCCAAGCCAAATGACAATGCGCGCGCTGGTTTCTTTCAGTGCAACATTCACACCAGTGGGTTCTATCTCTATCTGCACAATCGCTTAATCAAGATTCTGAGTGTCAAAGATGTCTACGACATTGAAAATCACAATTCATTCAATTCGTTTGCATGCATTGTAGATATAGAAGGTGATCCGTTGGGGATTCCATCCACCATGACGACCAAGAATGGCCTCCTTGAGACTGATCCGCTGACACAGGCACTCTATGAATATCTCCGCAAGATTATTCCTGCTGCAGATGCCAAGGGATCCATGGAGGATCCCCGCGATTGCAGTGAAAAGGAAATGGTAGCTAACTTCTGTGAGATGCGAAAGGCCAATGCGGCAGATTTCGGGCCCGGCTACGAGCTGACAGAGGAACGGGCCTTTGAAATGGAGGGCGGGCTCAAAACTCCCTCCATTGATGTCTGCGAAGTCTTTGCTACCAAGGTCAACCTTTATGAGGCAAAACGCGACACTTGCACGGTGGATGACATCATGCAGCTCTGGCGGAATTACCGGTTTATGCAGCGGGTACCTGGACTTACAGGAAAGGAGATCCATTGTATACTTCTTACGACGGCTACGGAGCCGAATGCAGCCGCTGCCCTTATCTTGGAGGATCTGTGCGCGATGGATCCGTCGTTCCGCTTTTCTATCAAACCATGGGCATTCTATGGGATTTCACGGACGCGATAATCGCTAAGTCCTGAAGAGTGGCTTTGGATTTGCTGCAGCCTCTGTAGAATCATCCGCATCATCCATCGGGCCATCCGCAATCGCGGAAGCCCCTTCGCCTTCTTCTATTTTGTAGGCACATTGCCGATAAAACGCTCGGCGCTTCCTGTATTGACGAACACAGACATCGTGTGGCAAATCAATAATATCAAAGATGAGAGGCTGAAAGGTTCGCTCCTCCTTTTTGAGACGAAAGATGCGCCCAATCGCCTGTTCAATCCGGCTCTTTGGCGTGACGAGTGCAATGGTATTCAGATCTCGGATATTCATCCCCTCTGCTGCTAGTGTAAAGGTGGCAAGGACAATCTGTTTGGTCGCCGATAGATCTCTATCCACCGTCTTCATCCCGCCGACATAGTAGCCCGAGGAGGTCAGGCCCCGCTTCTTGAACTCGGCGTCAAAGGCCTCCAGATGCCCTCTCCTGTCTGATAAAATCAGCAGCTTCCTGCCCTCTCTGATTGCAGGCTCGAGTGCATCACAGATTGCCAGAGTGCGCGGTTCATAGGAGGCCAGCTGATTACAGAGAGCCGGTCTGGAAATCTCTCCACGGCAATCACGGGGTTCATTCGCATATTCATCCTCCGCACTCGTGAATCGCAGCACCTTCACGGTCACCGAGGTATCTGGATCCCGCACTTTGATCTGATAGCGCACGGGGCCGATGAACCACTTGAAGACGTGCTCCAGTCCATCCAGGCGGTCAGGGGTCGCAGAGAGCCCCAGCATGTGTTTCGTCTGGATCGACATAAGCGCCTTGCTGAAGTGTTCGGCGCCCAGATGGTGGCATTCATCAAAGATCGTAAAGCCGAACCCGTGGAAGGCATCCACGGGCCACTCCCGGCTCACCACCGTTTGAATCATGCAGATGGTGCAATCGTATTCAACGGGCTCAGCTTCTGGTTCTACTGTGCGCAAACGGGCCAGAAGGTCGGGTTTGGTGCCTCCCACTTTGAGACCATGCGCTCGGAGTCGTTCTTTGAGCTCGGGAATCGTGAGCTCGCGAGGCGCCATGAGTCCAGTCTGCACGAGAGACTGTTGGATGACACCGATGCGGATGCCTGGCACGGAGCCTTCGAGCTCCTTGCGCCATTGATCAAGAAGAAACTCCTGATGCACGACAATCAGAAATCGCTTCTTGATCTGCAGGGCCAGCCAGATTGCCATAAAGGTCTTGCCAAAGCCGCAGGGCACACACAGGAGGCCGTTGTAGCCGCCGTCCTTGAAGGCTGCAACAATCGGTTCTTGTTCCTTTCGGAGTGTTTTGTTGAACGCGAGTGTGGGCCGCAGGGCGCGTCCCTCCTGTCGTGCATCTCCCTCTGGTTCGCCGAGGGTCTCCAGTCCCCAGAAGCGGGGCACATACCACCGGCTGGGGCTCTCATAGAAAATGGGAAAGGCTTCCACGCCAGCACTGAACTCGGCCGCCACACGGGGCTTGACGGTCAGAGAGGCTTTGAGTTTGCGGGTATCGGCAACGGAAAGAGCATCCTTGCGAACAGCATAGCCACGGTGACTGAGGATACGATTATCATCAGATGTAGTGGTAAGTGTGATCATTACTTCTGACTCTGGCGCGGGCTTATTATGTCATCTTTCCTACAGAAAACTGAATGTATAGAGTAAGGGAGGGGATGAGCATATCGTTATATGATGGTGTTCCTGGTAATCAGTATAAAGGACTTACCAACCACGGATTACAATCTGGACTACTAACAACTGATCTATATCTTGATACAAAATCTACTAATCTATATGATGCTTCAAATCCTACTAATCCGTATTATTTAGTAAATGGATCAGGGCGCCATCGTATTACAACAAGTATACTTATTGCAGCGGATGAAGAAGCTCTGGCAAAAAGGAGGGATGCAGGCGGACCGGTTGGGATCTGTGATGCTGAGCCAAGTCCGTTGCGAAGTGAGATACGCAGTAAACCAGAGCAGTTTGCTACGTTTCTTTATGTTTATAAGAAAGAGGGGGACCGCCTTGTTAAATTAGAAATATTTAGCGGCAAGTTAGATGCAGCAGGTGGCTATAAATTTAAGGATGACACCGTTATACCTTTTGAGGAACTATCCTTTTGTTGGGTCAATGGGCGGGCGGTTGAGATTCGAAACACCAATATTTGTGCATTGCCTGGACCTTCTGCAGAAGTCTTTGCAAATAAAGCCAGCTTTCATGAAAGATTATGGGTATATGATATGCGACCACTTGCTGAGGAGTCTATAGATATAAGAAATGGTGAAGTTTTTAATGGAACGAAATATACGAATACTTTACGATACCCTTTTACAGATGAAGAAAATATGACTACTATTGAAACTACTGGATTCTGTAATATTCGCGATAACTATAAATTTGATGAATGTGGGATTTGTATGGATCCGCTTAATAGGGTCCAATATGTGCCGAAATGCGGGAAAACCCATCCTCTTGCTTATCATAAGCACTGTTTAGACAAGATGAGCCCAAAAAAATGCCCTTATTGCAGGGGACCGTTTAGTTATTTGATTAAAAGCACAGTCGATCCACTTGCTGCACCTGCACCTGCCCCTGCCCCTGCACCTCTCACTGTGCTTGTTCCTATCCCATCCGCCCCTGGAGGAGGTGCAGGTGCAGGGGCAGGTGCAGGTGCAGGTGCAGGTGCAGGTGCACCGCCTGATATGCCTATTCCGCCTTCCGCGAAGTGCTTCGGTCGCTCTTCCTGCGCTGTTTCAGGCGGTAATCGACTGCATAAGAAATCACGATCCCGAAAACAACGGAAACAGAATCGGAAACGGCGCACTACCAGGAAATAAACAGATAGTTCTCAATCCGCTCAAGGCCGCAATCAGGAAATTGCGATTCCATGAAGGCTAGCATCTCGGTCAGATATTCCTCTGGAATCGGCCGCCGCTTCCGTAGATCTGATGCAGAGTGCATGTAGCGACTACTCCATGGATAAAAGAGTCCTGACACATGACGCAGCTCGGTAGCCGCCGTCATCTCATCCACAATCCAGAAATGCGTATAGTTCCTCCAGCCATGCTTCGCCACACGGATCACATGCGCCCGGATCGCGGTTGTATATTGTTGAATCAGAGCTGTAATCTCGGCCTCTCGTTCAGCGGTTCTCATGGCCCTCAACTGAGAGCGCGTGATTGCCTTCATTACGACACTACTGTAAGGATCATTTTAGCCCCTTACAATAGAGACATGAGAACGGCGCCACTTTTGATTGCACTATTCCTCTTGGCCGGTGCCGCAGCGCTGGCCTATCTTCCGTCGATTCAAACAGCGGCGGCTTCAGGATGGGGGGCGACTGCAGGTCCCGGTGCCTATCCCCTGGCCCCGCGCCCTCAGTATGCCGCAACCATCCGCTCAGCCCCGTTCCAACCCTCCAAGAGCCTCGGTTCCGATAAGGTTCCACCAGTGTCCGCATTCGCATCGACGGATGCCAAGACCAACTGCCTTACAGAGTGTCCCGCGATCCGCCCTGCAACGAAAACCGCACCCTTTTCTTAGTTGTTCGACGGAGCCCCTTCAGTTTGCGTCGAAATCGAAGACACGGCAACGCAGGATCTGTTAATCCAGCAATGCGCCATTCAGAGGAACAACGACTCCTAGTAGCACTTTTAATGAAGGCCCCCGATGGAAGAGGCCCCGTGTGCCGATTCTTTTCCATTTCTGTCTTAAAGAACTCGGCTGTCCACATCGGATATTGTTCATTCTCCGGATGGAACTGCACTCCATAAAACGGGAGAGTTCGCCCTTCCACTACCGCAACATATTCCTGCCCACGCCGATCAATCGTCGTGGCCAGAATACGAAACGCAGAGAGAAGGGAGGGGGTTGACTCAAAGAGGGCCCGTGTGATAGCAAACTGATGGTTGAACTGTAGCATTTCCGTATTGAGAATCGGCATGCGCCCAGGTTCGCCCATCGTCAGATGAGACTGCCATGAAAGTGAATCGACGCTATCCAGTGGCCATCGTGCACAGAACTCCTTGGCGATCATCTGAAGCCCGTGACAGGTCCCCCAGACTGGGAAATAATCGCCCTTCTGATTTGCTGAAATTGCCTCTTTTAGAAATAGTGAACTTAGCCGGATGTGCTTATCGACATAGTTGGGGCCTCCCTGCAAATAGAGACCGTTGATATGCTGAATCACAGCAGGCACATCACGTCGCTTCAAGTAATAGGGAACTGGCACGATTGTAACTCCTATTGAGCGAAACCAGTCAATGATGTTGAGCGGTATATAGGATGCACCTCCTGGCACAGAGTTGGATGGCATTGTGATGATCCCCACGCGCACCATGGCGACTCCTACTCAGGAAGAAGGATTATAATTGCAGAGCGTGAGTTTATCTACATCCGCTTGTGCATATCCTACTGCCACGAGGGCGTCTACTATTTGTTGGGAGTAGCAAAAAGAGGTTGCATTCTCCGTCCCCGTGGAACACCCGATCAATGTAGCCCCTTGAAAGGCGCCGCTTGACATATACTGAGTGGATGCAGTATAGGATTTGGGGCACGGTGTATCCAGTTGAACTGATCGCTGAAATCGGCAATCAGCAGGAACTAAAAAATAGTTTGTTCCACTACTTACATCACAGCTTGCTCCTGTAGTGCAATCGGTATAACTAACATTCGGCAGGGCAGCACAACATCTTCCATTTGCAGTAGGCGATCCTGGAACTGTGCTCTTGCAGAAATTCGGCAGGGAGGGAGGACAGATCTGTTCCCCCTGTTCCTGCATGTTTCCACCAATAGTTTCCAGACAGTTTACTACCCCATTCCGATTGGGTCCCAGAGTGCAAAGCATTCGTGCGCCAGTCACAGCAGCGGGCTTGCAGGTTCGCTGGAGTGTATCTGCATCTGGATTGAGCAGGCCTTCACAACAGTAGACTACCCCTTCATACATGAAGATCTGAGATCCTACGGGACACTCTGTAATGGAGTTTGTGGGTGCTCCAGATCCGGATCCGGATGGGTCGGTGCCTCCGATAAAGAGTTCGATCGTGCGTTGCAGCGCCGGCATATTGATGATCGTGCGCACAATGATGATCACAGCTGCCACTGTAATCGCCAACAGTATGATGTCACGGATTCCTATTCCTATTCCTAGTCTCATCTGCATCTTCCTCTACCAGGATAGGAACAAATTACGAGGAGGGGTTCCAATCATATCCGCCATATATAGCGGCCCCTGTTAGCAACATATAGAGCACAACGCCCGGCCATAAGACAGCCTTAAACTCAGATCCCTCTGTAGTAAACCACCAGCGAAAAATAAATATATGAAATAGTTGAAATATTATTATAGATGTGAAGAAAACGGTGACACAGTGTATGATTGCATCTAGAATATCTACTGATGATCCAGCGGGATCCTTCGTTGGATTCGTTGGATTCGTTGCGCCTAGACCGCTTCTACGACTACCGCCCAACCCACTGCCAAAGGAGGAGCCCGATGCATCATAGAGGATATAGTCTTTCCCATCAATCACCTTCAGCGGTCTGCATTCTAGTTCGACTGAGTTGGTAGAAGAATCGGTTGTTCTGATGCCACCCAGACCTGTCGGGACGCCCGGTGTTGCCAGGACCGAATAACCAATCACGCGATTTCGCAGCACAGTCGCCGTCGGCGCGACCCCCCTTTCGGGAAGATCGACCGGATTGCTAGAGAGAGAGCCCTCCCTCGGGATGCGTTCCAAATCCGATGCACGGATCTGTAGTGGCTGTAACATGAGTAGAAACTGTCGTTCCTTCGTGTCGCTTGGATCCAGCGGCGCAGGAGAGACGGCCGTGCGGCCTCGGATATCCGGGCCTTGATACTGGATCATCTGGACACCCGGCGTAAAGAGCGTTGCAAGAGTCGGATTCTGGCCTACCGTGGCCGGATTGAGTTGTGCAGCAGCCGCGGCAAAGTAGGGCACTCCCGCTCCTGAAGAGACAAGATGCGATACAGGGAATACAATGGTAATATAGCGAATAGGAGCGGTAAATGTCTTCATATGGATGTGATACTCGGCAGGGAAGGGGACTGTCTGTCCTGGGAATACATGCAGGCCCGGCACATGAAGGATTGCCTCATCAATCGAATAGCGCTGGCCGCGATAATCGGCACCTACATCATTGGCTTCTTCGATGTTAACACCATCTCCGTGCCCCGTTCCCATTCGTCGTGATAAAATCTGTAATGTGCCAGGGTTGGGTGCATAAATCTGTATGGAACACGATGTGCATGTTCTCAGATCAGTGATTGCAACCGTCGCCGGCCAGGCCAACGGTGTTTCATCTGCCGATAACGACATCCTCTAGGAGGGACCGCGACTTCAAAATCCGAAAATGTTACGACGATAGACAGTGGCGGCGAAACTGCGGCCAAGAGAGGGCACGTGGACCTGGTCATCGTTGCCGACTTCTTCACATCCGACCATGTCATCGTCACATACACGATTGCGATAGCGCACAGGGACCTGCACGGGATTGTTTCCGTCGGTGCGGGTAAAATAGTTCCACTTGCCGCGTCGGGAGTCCAGTTCGCGGCCAAAGAGTGGCAGGATCGTGCGATCTGGCGCTGCCGAGCCTGAAGAGCCGCCGGCCCCTGTGAGGATACCGACCTGCTGATACCGATCTCCACCAGGACGTGTCGCGATTGCGACTGCAACTGGATCACGTCGGAGACCCCTGCTGATTGCATCCATTGGAGCCGACTGCTGCTGCTGCTGCTGTTGCTGTTGCTGCGGTGTAGTGACCATATAGATCTTCGGACTCTCGCGTGACCCTGTTACTTGCAGAACGCCAAAGGTAACTACAGAGCCCAGGATCACAAGGACCACAAGGACCAACAGTGTCACTAGATTCCAATCCATACACAGCACACCCGGCGGACATTTTTTGACCATCCCTCTACTGAGGAGAGGCAATTTGCATGCGAGCCAGTTGTCCAGGATCCTTGTCCACAATCGTTAATATATGATTGATTAGCTCTGGATTGTCGATTTTCTCTAGAATGTTCTTGACCCGTGCTAAGAGTGCCTCTGGATTGTTTGATTCTTCAAATGGTTCGATCCTACCGCCTACGAATGCATATCTGCATGCTATGATACCTAGAAGTGCAATTCCCAGTATTATAACATAGGTGTTTCTTGTTGCCATCGACCTCTACTTAGAGCCGAGAAATCCGGTGATCTTGCCCATATCCTTCATGAGTGGCGCGAACGAATCCAGCATGGAGACTAGCGATTTTTGGGTTGCCAGAAGTTCCTGCGTATCCCGTGTCATGGCTGCGATCTGGTCGGGCTTCATCGCCTTATAGGCATTCAGGAAGGTCGTGCCCGCATCCAGATGGAAGCCGGCATCATCATTCTCGTGGGGCATCTTGTAGGCTGACCCTAGCACAAGAGGTTCCTTGCGATCCGTGTTATCGGGAAGCAGGGGCTTGGAGGAGAAGGACTCCTTATCTTTCTCTTCGGATTCCTCGTTTTCTTCATTACTACTTACTTCACCGGTTATCTGTTCCGTGTCGGTGGTCGTCGGCTCCCCCTGATTGGCGGATCCAGTGTTATCGGTGGTTGTCGCATCTACAAAGCCCTCTGTGCGTCGGCTCCCTCTGCACTTCTGCAGAAGAACAATGACCATGGCTCCTACTAGGAAGGCCAGTGCCACCTGCTGGGGGAGTGCACCGAGCATCATCATGATAAATGCAAGACCTACAAGGATCGACACCTTCGATCCCCAGAGAAATGCATAGAGGACCGCGAATCCGAGAATCGTAAGGGCCAAGGAATCAGCATTTGACGGTTTCTTGAACAGGGATTGCAGGGCGTCCATCTCTATTTAGACACCATTATTTTCAAAAAAATCCATTTATGAACTGGTATGCAAAAAAGATGGATCCGGCAAGAAAGGCCTTGACAATGAGTCCTGCTACACTGATTTCTCCCGAGGTCAGATACATCCACGATGCATAGCGTGAGAGGATGGATGTTACAATAGGAAGATTGAGCAGAAACACAAGGATCGTCACGGCAAGGGGTTCGCGCAAACTCTGTTTCCATGAGACACTCGGCTCCTTGCGAGGGGCCCCTTGGATCTGAGGGGCCGATGACAAGGCAGATGGATAGGGTGCCATGCCGGGAGGTGCGGGTTGAAACATGGCCTGAAAATCTGCCATGGTAGGAATCGATCCGCCAATCACATGTGCCCTCGATGTTCCGGGATCCATGCGAAGCATTCCAGTGCTAGTGGAGACGGGTGGTTCCGTGATCACGCGACTTTGTTGGTGAGAGGGAGGCGGAGGAGGTTGGATGCTATCCCCTGCGTTCATTTCCGCCATGATGCGCTTCACGCGCTCCTCGTCCGCCGGCGGACCAGCAGGAACCTCCTGTAGCTGATCAATCGGAGTGCTCTGCATTTGCGACCGCCTGCGATTTTTCTGCTGAGATTGATCCGCGTGAACATCGCAATCAAGCACTTACAAATTTCACTGTTTTCACCACATCGGTCGTGTCTTTGGGACATGGGATTACTTCCGTCGTAAACTCAACACATTTTTCACCCATTTGATAGACCTTATCCAGCACATCCTTCACCGGTGGGCCATGCAGCACAATGCACTCAGGGCCACGGCACATGGGGCGAAACATTGCGGTGATACCGAATCCAATAACAAAGCTTAGAACAGCAGCGAGCCATGGATTTTCCATGAGGATCCAATAGTTGACCATCCCTGTGTCTTGTAGAGATTTTATCTACTCATATAGTAGGGGTTCCATTATGAAGTTTTTCAATCATCTGCAGCTGCTTCCATTTTTGATAGGCATTTTTTTCGGCATTTTCTTCATCTATGTGCTGAAGCCTACCCCTGTGGTCATCTACAAGTATCCGAACATGGATAATGCAGGGAAAATAGTCTATCAGGATCGGAACGGTGTCTGCTTTAAATACCATGCCGATACGGTGGATTGCGACAAGAATGAAAGCCGGATCACCCCCTATCCGTTGCAGTAGCCTTTGCTGTTGCAGAAGCAGAAGCAGAAGCAGAAGCAGAAGCACCAGCTCCAATGTCAGAAATGCTAATGGCACGTTTATCAATCGGAAGACCCGGCACCATGTAGCGACCCTCTATCATAGTGCGATCCGGTCGGGTCAGGGAGAGCTCAAACGCTAACAACTCTTTCTCTGCCCCATTCACATCCTTCCTGTGAGGAATAGAGGGGGCCGCTCTGTAAACACGCCAGGCCTCCAGCAGCCGTCGCTCCAGGAGTCGTAGTGTATCAATCGAGGCGGCTTCATTCTGCGGAGTCATCACCTCTGCAAACCGCTGTGCTGCAGCGGCCACACTGGCGGCAGAAAAGCGTGATGGATTTGTGAGCACGACCAATGCATCTCCTTCACGACGCCATGGAATCGTCAACACTTTCGCTGGGGTATCCTTCTTCGCTTCAAGAACAACTGGTTCTCCGGTTTCTTTATCGAGCACCACGTTCTTGTATTTTCCAAAGCGGGATACCCAATCACTCAGGTTCTTGATATCCGCTGGGTTTGCAAACTGTGCCATTTACTTACATCGCACAAATAGTTTAGTCTGTGTAAATACTTTCTGTGTCGCCGTCAGGATGGACTCTACGTTATTATACTGGTATATGTTTGCGGGAGGACTCACTATGGCAGCGATTATAGCACTTGCAGTTAACTTCTTATCACTCCCAGGCTCAGGAAAGTATATAATACTGGGCGTGTTTAGTATATTTGCATGGTTTATCCATTTTTTCTTTCTGACCTGGCTCCAGGCAGAATCATGTTCGGGAGTAAAATCCTTTCGATCCATTGCGATTGGATCACTCTTGGGCACTCTGTTTGTGGCAGGCTGCGTGGCAATCCCACTGCATATAGATTGGGCTCGTTTGGCCTTTTCGGATATGATTACGACTCATTATGCTAAACTAACACCTGAAGTGACGGCATTTGCATCTAGATTTGTGGCGGCTATGCGTCAACAGGGAGGTGCTCGCGAGGAGGAGGATCTGATCCAACTGGCCCCCCTGCCGAGATCTGCTGATGTCGACAAACCACCTACTGCTGTTGACAAACCACCTACTGCTGTTGACAAACCACCTACTGCTGTTGACAAACCACCTACTGCTGTTGACAAACCATCTACTGCAGAAACGAAACTGTTAAAATCCAGAGATATTCTTGCCATTCAGAAATTGCTAAATGAGCAGGAATATAATCAACAAACTATAAAGGAAACTATATATTCAACTCCCGCATGGGCATTCCTTGCGGGGGCGTGCGGTATAGGATTTGGAAATTTGATTTCGGGATCTCAGTGTAGCTAATCCGAAGGCGGGGATGGCCCGTAGTAGACATATTTGCGAAGCCCCTTGGTTTGATCCCCCGGCTCTAGGACATAATAGCCGGGTCGCGGTTTTTCTTTCTGAGATGACGAGCGCTTTTTCGGGGGATCTGGCATTTCGATCACTTCATCTTCACTCTCATGATCACTCTCTCTCTCTCTTTCTCTCTCTCTCTCTCTCTTATTAAACATCTTGGTTGCAAAGAGATGCGCGTCGGATGATGCCGCAGTTGCAGCCGCAGTCGCAGCCGCAGCAGCCGCAGCCGCAGGACCCATATTGGATGATGAGGATAACGAGGATGCATAGGATGACACCGCCATCGATAGCACATAACTTAGGATGGCCCAGACTATAATAAATAGCCATACCGGAAATATTGTATGCCGGGAATCGCGTTGATACCCAAACTCCTTCCACGTGCCATTTTCATTAAACATAATGGCAGGTCGAACATATAACACAGTAGCAAGACCAATACTATAAAAGACAATGGCCAACCAAAGCAGCTCCATCTAACGCCCGCTCCGAAATTAACAAGCAGTGAAGCCCGCATCTCCTCCATCCACTCCCCCATCATCATCTGCCTGCTGGGCGACATTGTAACCATCCTCTACAGCAGGTCCCGCCATCACACCAAAGTCATTAATGATAGCTGCTGCACCAGCTCCTTCTTGCTCTCCCTCCACTAACCCTGCTGGATCGACCGGTGGTGCAGCCCCGCGCCCCTGCGCCTCCCGCTGGGTAGCCTCAAACTCAAACAGTTCTGCATCATACTTTTTCGTCGTAGCCTGGACTGCCCAGCGACCAATCCCCTGTTGTTTCATGAAGATCATTGCCCCTAATAAGTCATCGTCGTTCGAATCGCGGAACTCCTTCACAATGCTCTCACGATCCAGATCCGCAATCTGCTGGAGCACCTGCTGAATACGATCCTTGGAATATCGAATATAGTGCTTCTTGATATGCAGCATCAGGCCGCGTGTCCAGTTGGCAGTTTGGGGCGCACCATCCAGCGGGTTCTCCAGAGGAGTCCACAGGCGCGAGGTGGAGATCACCGCATCCCGCCAGACCTGGTAGACGAGGGTTCGCAGCAGGATCTGTGCTTCTACCACAGTCCATCCAGTGCGGGAAGCTGCAGGCGAAGGCTTCACATGTTCGATCCACGCTCGTAGAGCGGGCCCCAAGGTTGTGGCCATGAGACGCAGGGCACTCTTAGAGTTCTCCTGAATAGATTCCGTAAACCATACTGCATTTTCCGTAAGCATTTTGTTGATGAGGTCACTGTGCTGTCGAGAGAGTCGGAACCACTTGGAGCCCTTTGCCGTGGTAATAGACGTTCCTGTGGCTGCGGCCATCGCTTTTGCACACCAGTATTCTTGCAGCACACGCGGCCCCTGCAAAAAGGGTTCTTCCGTGATCGTCTGAAAGGTGGCTAGCGCAGCCGATGCCTCCGCGCCGCGTTTTCCGCCACCTACCACGGGGCCAATCCGTTCCGTAATTTCGGCCAGGAGCTCATCCATATGGACCGTTAGCGGAGACCAGAGAACCCCCCGTTCCAGTTCTTCTGTTGTTGTATCCAGGGCCGGTTTGGCAAGGATCGCCTCCAGTGACCCCACGATCTCTTCATACGCGGGCAATAGGCGAAGAGCGGCAACAAGATCCGTCAGTCCCCGACGCCATGCAGGAGGTTCTACTGACTGTGGTGCCTCCAGTAACGTGCGGCGGCGAACTGCATTTGACAGTGCATTGAATGTCTCTTCGGGAAGTGGAGATGGCAGGAGCAGTGGCCCCTTCTGTGCCCCTAAAATGGATGCACCCTCCTTCTCAATGTCGATCAGATCCAACGGTCCGCCCAACTCCAATCCACAGTGACGACAGGCATTGCCATATGAGATCTCGTGCGCCTTTCCGACCGCGGGCCCGTAGTAGCAGTATTTGAGGAAGAGCTTAAAGGAGGCAGCAGGATCCGCGATCTGTTCGACGGGCTTGGGAATAGGGGTTGTAAAGGTTGGCCAGAGGCGCGGATCAGCGGGTGGCGCTGCGAGGAGCGCCTGCAGGCGCTCCATTCCTGGACCCGCTGTTCCCTGTAGAAGACCCGCCCCCGCTTCCTGTAGCGTCACGGGGCGAAAGGCGGCGGGATCATGGAGGCCCGTGATAACCGCCCGTGCCTCTCGTTCGAGTGCTGCGCGCACGGCCGGTGTGAGGGCTGCAGGCAATGCACCTTCTAGAACAGGATGATCGGTGGCTTCGGGAAATGGTTCGGGGCGAAATCGCGTCGGCAACTCATCCTTCTTACTGATAAGAGCCCGTGCCTTGAGGGCTCCTACATCCGATTTCGATCGCTGCATGGCAGAACGGAGCTCCGGTGTGATAGAGAGTGTGGCCCCTTTCTCATCCAAGCCAAGGAGCACGTTGATCGGTGCAACTAGTGCAGCACCCACCTTCTTTCTACGGGCATCGAGTGTATTAATGGCGGCCCATACCAGATTCGCCCAGGGTGCTTCATCGCGGTCAATCGATGCTACCACACAGGCTATATAGTAGAGTGCTCCCTTGGAGGGATCGGGGTCGGCCCCCTCCTCCATGGGCCATCCTCCGCGACTGAATGGGCAAATCGGAAATGGATTGTTGACAATGACAGGAGGGTCTGCCATCTGGAGGGCGAGGACCATCAGGGATCCCAGTGCAGAGATACGGAGATTATCAATCACGGCTTCATAGGTTGGCATGGACACCGTGGACCCGCCGACTCCCGTTACGGTTTTAATCTTGGCAGTTGCAGTAGTTGTGGCCTTCTTGCGGCTAGCTTCGTAGGCAGCGGGAGACGGTGTGCGAGCGCTAACATAGAGATCCGCATAGCGCACGGTTTGGCGAATCACATCGGGGTCCATCTGAATGCCGGCACGATCCAAGAGGATGTCTAGCGCGGCAGCCAGAGCACGTTGTGGCCCGGTTGCAAACTCCACCTTGGATTTGATCATGTCACGCACGGTGGCTGCAAACGCCGATTCTTCGGGATCTTCGCGGAGCTGATCCTCCGTGAGCACAGAGCGTGTCACAACCACATTGCCTTCATCATCATATTCTGGTCCTTCTGCATAGTCAATATCACGGAGTGCCTGTCCACAGTTCTTACAGACAATCTTACCCTGATATCGCTCTCCGCCGAATCGTATCATGATCTGTTTCTGAATAGTTTCAAGGCGAGCTGGCTGCGCCAGCGCTTCGAGCTCCAGGAGCTCGTGATAACAGACGCATTGTTCAGAACAGAGGCGACAACTCATCCAGGATCCCTTGTCACCCCCTTGGTAGTCTTCCACAAACTCGCGGAGGAGACGGGATCGATCAAGGTTATCGCGAACATTGCGGATGGCTTCCAGTTTATTTGCATGTTCACATGTGCTGCGTTCAGGTTCTGCTCGGAGTTTCAGAAGCGTTATATCTTGGAGTGCTTTCCGGCGGAGTGCATAGGCGCGGGATTGAGCCAGCGCGGTTTCCATTCGAACAGAATCATCCGCAGATGGCGGTAAGCGGGCATCCATGGTCGCAATCGCAGCAGCCACAAGCGGGAGCGCATCCCCCTGCGCCTCCAACAGAAGGGATGCCGTGAGGAGTGTGGGAGACCCGATAATGGTAGGGTTTCTGCTACCTATATCGGTCAAGAGTTCGCGCAGAGAAGGCGTGCGAATAAGACTGCCTTCGGCCTCGGACCACAGCGGAGAATCGGGGCCGGTAACACTCTGAAATGTGCGATCAGGTTCTGCGTTCAGAAACTCCTGAATGGCTTTACGACGCGCCACCAACTGCGTGCGCCACTCTTTCTGGGATGCAGCAACAAACTCGTGGAGGACAGCGGCGACAGGGGGTGAGAGATCTGCCACGTTTAGACCAAGCGTATCGAATGTGTTGAGAAGAGAGGATGTGCGTCCACCCAGGGCATCCGCTGGATGCACTGCAAACGGGAGCACTAATCGTAGCCACTCGGCAATTTGAAACTCGGCTGCGGCGCCAGCATCAAGTGTCCAGGGCTGATGTGGATTGCCCGCTTCCATCGAGTTCATCTGTGTAAGGGTTGCCGCGATAGTTGGAAGATTATCATCCTGCAGGGCAGCAGAGAAGAGAAGCGCGGAAGGGAGATCTCCTGGTCGCGTCGGAGGACGGAGTGTTAATGCAGCCTTGAGAGGCAGGATCATATACCCTTTTACAGCAGAGGGATCACTGGGTGCAATCAGGGTCCGCCGCCCTGTTTTGGGCATGACCATGGAGTCCTCTTTTAGCACACGGATAGAGCGATCGTTGACATTGAAGATGAGCTGAGAGGTTGTGACAGGCGTGACCAGAGGTTTATCGGCGGAAACAGGGATGGCCTTTGGTAGTTTGTAACTCAAGCCTTGCACAGGGTCATTATAGCCAGCCGTGCGGATTACATCCTGATCCTGTTGCCATCCACTGAGTCCTGGCCCCCTTGCAGTTAGCGTCTGTAGATCACGACTCAGGAGTCCATAGATATACGCATAATAATCGCGATTTTCTTCGGCTCCTTCTTCATAGAGTTCTGTTGCAAGGACGCCCATCGTCTCTACATCTGTCAAGACACGCGGTGACACATCGGACTCTTTGAACTGTGCATCACTGATCTTGTCGAGGTTGAGTATACGTGCAGCAGAGACAATGGGAATGACTGCTGGGAGTTTATCGGGGTTCATGGCGATTGCATCGGCCATGGTAAGGATGGAGGTGGTGACGGCTCCTTCTATCTGGCCGGAGGTGCCATGCCGTAGTATTCTGTTTTTAAGAGAAATGGAGAGATCAACTTCGCGCTCTAACAGACGAATACGACGAGGATTGGTTTTCTGTTTGGGCTTGAGATCCTTAAGGAGATCCTGGAACATATCTTCGCGCTGGATTGAATCAGAAAACCGCAACTCGGCAAGAGGAACTGGTTCGAGGGCGGTGGAAGGCATGACTGACTGCAGAAGTGTAAATATATCGAACCCATCATCTGTTTCTAATGGGATTGCTGCTGCCGTTGCTGCTGCTGCAGATGCAGTTCCTTGCTCACTCTCATCGGTGTTAGTCCTGGCACTGGTAACACGAATGACCGCGACGGGGTCTTGCGGGCCTTGGCCATTGAAGGAGAACGTTCTGCCATCTTCGAGTGTGATGGAATCCTCAACGTCTGTTTTTGTAACGACTGCAACAACTCCTGATGGCGCTGCCTCCGTTCCATCGACCTTGAAGAACTCAAGCTGTTCGCCTGGTGTAGCACCGAGTGTATCAACATAATAATCAGATTCCTGTTTTTCAACTATATTGATTTTTTCTATTTTAAGATCGGGATCGAACTCAGTGCCATCTGCTACAAGAGGGAGCTCAACGGCTGTGTTACTGGACTCTTGTGGAGTTATACGAACGAGTGTAAGGCTTCGGAATATGATACGGCCTCTGATGACGCCGAGCGTTCCACTATTGATCATGAGCAAATTGCCGATATGAAGAGGATCTGAATATTCTTCTTCCTCTTCTTCCTTTTCTTCTTTCTCTTCTTCCTTTTCTTCCTCTTCTTTCTCTTCTTGTTTCTGTAGTGGAGTCTCGGTCTCTTGGCCAGCGGCTTCTGAACCGACGGTCTCTGGGCCAGCGGTCTCTTGGCCAGCGGTCTCTGGGCCAGCGGTCTCTTGACCACCGGTCTCTTGGCCGACGGTCTCTTGGCCAGCGGTCTCTGGACCGACAACCTCTGGACGTTCATCACTGGGTCGCTTCATCTGATCCTCAGGAAGTGCCATCCGCTACTTTCTGTGCGGATTTTGATCCTCCTATCTGAACCGGTAAAACTTGACACCGATCCCCTCTGCAGAGGGAGGCTAACACGATGACTATGAATACAACATTCGCAACCCTGATCAGTGTGTATCCTACGGCAGAGGCGTTGATGGCCTATCTCAAGAGTCCCGAAGGGGGCCGTCTGGTTGTCCGCGATGTTCGATCACCGGGACCTTTGGATCCCTATGTGCTTATTCATTATGATAAGGAGGTCAGCGATATGAATCATATAAATACCAAGTCATTTCGATCAATCATATGGAATATGGTCACCAATCGCCCTGTATGCGTGTCCCCTGGTCGTGGTGCAGCCTTCTCTGCAGCCCCAGCAACTGGCTGGCGTGCGGAGGAGTTCGTGGATGGTGTTATGATTAATATGTTCTATGATGGCGCTAATGATAACTGGAAACTGGCGACGCGCACGCAACTTGGAGCCGGCGGGAGTTTCTATGGCACGCGCCCCTTTGCAGAACTCTTTGAGGAGACCTGCAAGGTGCAGGGGGTGGATCTTACACTGTTCGACAAGACATGCTGCTACTCCTTTGTGTTGAATCATCCAGAGGAACGTATTGTGGTCCCGGTCCTGTATGGAACTCCTACCCTCACGCTGGTGGCTACGTATCGCATTGATCCAGCAACGGGTGCCTTTGAGACAGTTGTTGCACACGCACCTATTGCTGGAATAAAGCGGCCAACCCTCTATCCAACACTCGAGACACTGGAAGGAGTTATAACCTATGTCGGGGCGAGATCGGCGGCAGATCGGCAGGCCTTTCAGGGAGTTGTTCTCACAAGGGCAGACGGCCAGGGACACACTCGTTGGAAGCTACGATCAACGCTATATTCTCACATTCGCTTTCTGCGCGGGAATCAGGCCAAGTTACCCTTCCTGTGGCTTGATCTCTGGTCGAGGGCACCACGCGCCTTTCTGGAGTATCTGATCTATTATCCCGAAGAATCCGTCGCAGCACAAAGGATTGTGGAGACATTCAAGGGTTGCACGCAGACATTTCATGATCTATTCATCCAGGTCTACAAAAAGCATGAACTGCCACTGGGGTCTACACCCCAAAAGTATCGGAAGCTGCTGTGGGAAGCTCGTCATGCATCTGTGCCGCCCTACTTTCCGGCTCTTCGCGATTTCATGAATCGACAGGATACTGCACGCAAACTCTGGCTCGTCAACTATGAGATCCGCTATGCGGTAACAGCAGAACCATCGGCAACAGCAGAAGCATAGTCTAAATAAACAGAGGTTCAAGGAGAGTAGAGATGTGCGGCATCTGTCTTGTATGGAATCATTCTCCTTCAAATCCATTTCCAAACTATGAACTGCAGAGCTGTATACACCGGCTAATGGATCGTGGCCCCGATGATGTATTCAGCGATCTTTTGACTCTTCCATCAGGAATCAGCGTAGGACTCGGCTTTACACGTCTCCATGTGCAAGGATCGGCGGGAAACGAGCAGCCCTTTACAATGGCGGATGGTCGCATTGTCATGTGCAATGGAGAAATCTTTAATGCACCGGCACTAGTATCCTCTTTGTCACTTCCAGTTGGCAAGGGGGCCAGTGATTGCGCAGTGATCCCTGCACTCCTGACTACGATGGATCTGGCGGCTGTATGTCGCCTCCTAGATGGAGATTTTGCCATTATCGTAGTGGACCTCTCTGCCGGCACAGTGACCGTCGCACGGGATCCCTATGGCGTGCGCCCGCTCTTTCTGGGGTCGTTTGAAACGGGCGTCTCCTGCCTAGCAAGTGAGCTCAAGGGATTTCCCCAGCATATGGGAACTCTGACACATGTGATGGCGATTAACCCCGGCACCGTGCAAACCATCCCTATGATAGATCCCCGTGCTGCGATTACAACACAATGGCATGAGGTGCCCTGGCTCAAATCACCCATCTTCTCTTCAGTTGATCCGGGTCCCGCACTCCGCTGTGCATGTGAGGCAGCTGTTGTGAAGCGTCTGGCCACCGTGCGGGAGATTGGGGCGTGTCTTTCCGGTGGTCTGGATTCCTCTCTTGTGGCCGCCATTGCTGCACGCAATCTCCCAGGCCCCTTGCATACCTACAGCATTGGCATGGAAGGGTCCCCTGACCTAGAGAAGGCAAGAGACGTGGCGGCTCACATTGGCTCCATTCACAACGAGTGCATCGTGACGGCCGAAGAATGCCTTGCAGCGATCCCCGCTGTGATCCGCGCAATCGAATCCTTTGATATTACAACTGTGCGTGCATCAGTCGGCAACTATTTGCTGGGCGCCTTCATCCGCTCTGTGACGCCAACTGTCAAGG
>Ga0114962_10000964_pt1 | contig 24897 bp, 23 predicted proteins | sample C_130820_MF_Meta_FD_87017 | JGI IMG/M metagenome (GOLD analysis project Ga0114962, IMG submission 87017) | Freshwater microbial communities from Lake Croche, Canada to study carbon cycling - C_130820_MF_MetaG | ecosystem: Environmental > Aquatic > Freshwater > Lake | place: Lake Croche, Canada... | reverse complement strand
CTATTTCAGAACCTAAATTTGAGAAATCAGCAGATAATACTGATGGGGCGATAATCAAATTTTCCATAGTACAAAGGTATGAAAATAATTTACTAAGGTATATTTCTATGGGTATTCCCATTAACTTTATAAAATATATTTTTTAATATGGATATTAGAAAACGAATGGATGAGCTTATTAATCTAATTAATAAGTATAATGAGGCATACTATCAGAATCACGAAAGCCTTATTTCTGATTTTGACTTTGACCAACTTTTAAAAGAGCTACAAAGGTTAGAAGATGAAAATCCTTTATTTGCATTATTGGATAGCCCAACCAAAAAAGTGGGAGGGACAATAACCAAGCAATTTAAAAGCGTTACCCATAGATTCCCTATGCTTTCGTTGGGGAATACCTACAGTGAAAATGATCTTAAAGAGTTTGATGCACGGATAAAAAAAGTTTTGGGGGATGAAGAATATGAATATATATGTGAATTGAAATTTGATGGGGTCGCCCTATCATTTTGGTACGAAAATGGAAAATTAATTAAAGGGGTGACCCGTGGAGACGGAACTAGGGGAGATGATATAACTAATAATGTTAAAACTATAAAGTCAATTCCTCATTTCATTAGTAATAACACGCTTCCTGTCGAATTTGAATTACGAGGGGAAGGATTCATGCCTAATCATATATTTGAACAAATTAATCATGAAAGAAATATAGCTGGAGAACCATTACTGGCTAATCCTAGAAATTCAGCATCTGGTACATTTAAAATGCAAGATTCAGCTGTGGTAACGCAGCGGAATTTAGATTGTTATATTTATGCTTATTTAGGATTTGATAATCCTTTTCAAACGCATGAAGAAAGTTTACTTAAACTATCTGAATTAGGGTTTCCAATAAGTCCAACTTGGAAAAAATGTGCTAATATAGATTCCGTTCTAGCTTATATAGACAAATGGGCAACAAAAAGAAATGAATTACCCCTTAATACAGATGGAATAGTTATCAAAATAAATGATTTTGGCCAACAAGAAAGACTTGGGTTTACTGCAAAATCACCTAGATGGGCCATATCATTTAAATATCCATCAGAAATAGCTAAGACCGAAATTTTGAGCATTAGTTATCAAGTTGGTAGAACGGGAAATATTACACCAGTGGCTAATTTAAATCCTGTTTATTTAGCTGGAACCATGATTAAACGTGCTTCAATTCACAACGCTAATGAAATGAATCGTTTGGACTTATATGAAGGTGATATCGTGATGGTTGAAAAAGGGGGAGAAATAATCCCTAAAATTACAGGTGTTGATGTGTCACTCAGAAACCCTGAAAAATCAAAATTCATGTTTCCTATAAATTGTCCTGATTGCCAAAGCGAATTAGTAAGATTAGAAGGTGAAGCAAATCATTATTGCATGAATGATTCAATGTGCCCAACACAAATAAAAGGCAAAATTGAACATTTCATTCAACGCAAAGCTTTAAACATAGAAAATTTAGGAGTTGAAACAATAGATCTGCTCTTTGAAAAATCATTAATTAGAGATTCAAGTGATTTGTATTCACTTACAAATATTGATTTAATAGGTCTAGAAGGATTTCAATCAAAATCTATTCAAAATATACTAAGCTCAATTGAAAAATCTAAAACAATTCCATTCCGAAGAGTTTTATTTGGATTAGGAATAAGGCACGTCGGGGCTACGATAGCTGAAAAATTAGTTATAGAATTTAAATCAATTAAAAATTTAATGGCAGCAAGCTATGAAGAATTAATAGCAGTTCCTGAAATTGGAGATCGAATAGCTTTAAGCATCATTTCCTTTTTTAATAAATCTGAAAACTTAGAATTAATTGAGCGTTTAGAGAATTATAATGTACAGTTAAGCGAAGAAATTTTAGAACAAGAAAAAGAAAGTGCAAGTTTAGAAGGTAAAAGTTTCGTAATTTCAGGTGTTTTTAAGAATTTTGATCGCGATGGCTTGAGAGATAAAATTGTAGTGAACGGAGGAAAAGTAGTTTCTAGCATATCAGCTAAATTAGATTATTTAATTGCCGGCGATAACATGGGACCATCAAAATTAGAAAAGGCAAATTAACTATCGATAAAAATAATAAATGAAGAGGAGTTTTTAAATCTTCTTAACTAATATGCGAATTAATAATTTACCCAAATTTCATGGAGTTGCACCCGCTTTAGTTACTCCTATGCTTCAGGATAGAAGTATTGATTGGAAATCTTTGAAGTCATTAATTAATCATGTAAGCCAAGGTGGCGTGGATTATTTAGTTGTTCAAGGTACTACTGGTGAGTCAGCTACCACAACATCGGATGAAAAGAAAAAAATAATAGAGACGATCAAAGAAGCAAACGCTGATCATTTACCTATAGTTTATGGAATAGGAGGGAATAATACGGAGTCACTATTAACACAAATTAAAAGTACAGCATTTGATGGTATTGATGCCATATTATCTGTAGCGCCTTATTATAACAAACCCAGTGCAAGAGGCGTAATAGATCATTTTGTGTCAATTGCTGATACTTGTCCTGTACCTGTTATTTTATACAATATTCCTGGCAGAACAGGAATCAATTTATCACCTGAAACAGTTTTAAGATTGGCTGAACATCCGAATATTATTGGAATTAAAGAAGCCTCATGCATTATTGAACAATGTATCGAAATCGCATTTAACAAACCCAATGACTTTTTATTAATTTCTGGGGATGATGTACAATCCGTTCCCATTATCTCTATTGGTGGGGTGGGAGTCATGTCAGTAATTGCTAATGCATTACCAAAGAAATTTTCAGAAATGATTCATTTAGCTTTAAATGGGGATTTTGGATCAGCTCAAAAAATACTAGGTCATTTTTTAGCTATAGATCCATATTTATATGAAGAAGGCAACCCAGTTGGTGTTAAGTTAATACTAGAAAATTTAGGTTTAATGCAATCCCAAGTTAGAAGACCATTAGCCGTAGGTTCAGAGGAGTTAAGGAATAAATTAGTTAATCGTTGTAAACAAGAAAAATTAATCTAAATATGTTTGTTCACGTTGTAAATTTTTGGTTAAAAAAGTCATTAAATGCTGATGAAGTTAGCTTTTTCGAAAAAGAAGTTAAGTTATTATCTAAGATTAAGACCATTGGAACTTTTCATGTAGGTATACCTGCCAATACAGATCGTCCTGTCATCGATCGATCTTACAGTTATTGTTTGTTAACAACCTTTGAAGATGAGTCAGGACATGATTTTTATCAAGTAGCACCCGAACATTTAGAATTCATTAAAAATTGTGCCCATCTTTGGGAAAAAGTAACTATATATGACTCTGAAACCGTATAATTTCAAATTTCTATCCTTAATTTTGATCATTGGTTTATCATTTTCATGTAAAAATCAACTTAAACAGAATACATATTATAGCCCTAATTACAAAGATGGCTCTACAGAAAGACATGATGGCTTAGGATTTGAAATTCCTCGAAAATATGAAATAGACGTTGTTTATTTTAATGAGTCTCCTAAACAAAATTTCGAAGTGATAGAACCGCTTAGTATCACACAAGAAATTCCACTGGAAGAAAAACAAACACAGAACGGTAAAATGCTTTACCGTGGAAATCATCAAACAGAGAAACAAAATCTTTTAAACAAAATGATTGAATCTGCTTTAGCTCTCGGCGCAAGTGCTTTAATCGATGTTAAATATCAAGTATTTAGTACGAGTACAACTACTGGATATACTTTTACGGGTAAAGCGGTTCGTTACGTGTTGAAATAAGATTTAAAATCTCGACATTTGAAATAAGAACTTGACCCCGAGATTTCAAAAATTCAATATCAATATTTTTTATTTTTTTCTGTTTAAAAGGAACAATCCTTTTATTTCCTATTGTCTGACAGATTATTTCTTGCGAAGCACCATTTTCTTCAGTCAACTTTACCTTAAACTGAATGATCCTTTGTCCCAAAAATATAGGCTCCTGGATTAAAATTGCGTTCATCAATTTTGGGGACTGTAATTTTATGCTAATTACCGGGGTTTGATCCGTGTTTTTAGCAGCCCAAAAAGTTTTTGAATTTTGATCATTCAAATAGGATGTAAAATTATTTGAATAGTTTGATGAGGTAACAATTTGATCATTTTTATCCAATAAATTAACTAAACCCTTATCTCTTAATTGTTTAAAACCCATCATGGAAGTTGAGTCATTAGGATGTATAAGCCCTCTTCGATCAACTGGTATGTTTAACAATAAATTAGAATTTCTACCAACAGAAGCCACATAAATCTTCATTAAAGAATCGGGCGTTTTTACCTTTAAATCTTGATCAGCATGATAATACCAACCTGGTCTTATAGAAACATCTACCTCTGGTGCAACCCAATGAGTACCACTTTGTTGACCATTTCGATATAATTCAAATTTAGGAAATCCAGGATAAATTTCATCTCGATTAATCGGACTCCAAGTATTATCATAGGCATAACCGCGCTCATTGCCAACCCAACGAATGTCAGGGCCAGAATCAGAAAATTGAATTGCATTAGGCTGGTATTTTATTACCGTATTATTAAACAGTGGCCAATTATAAATTTGTTTTTTCCCATTGGGTCCTTCACCATTTGCCCCATCATACCAAAATTCAAAAATAGGTCCATAATTAGTTAATAACTCCTTCTGCATTTCTGCGTAAATCAAATTATATTTTTCTGTACCATAATCAGGATGGTTTCTGTCCCATGGGGAAAGGTAAATCCCCATTTTGATCCCATATCTTTTACATGCCTCTGATAATTCTTTGACCACATCGCCATGACCATTTTTCCAGTTTGATTTTGCTACAGTATGTTGCGTAAATTTAGAAGGGTACAAAGCAAAACCGTCATGATGCTTAACAGTTAAAATTAAACCTTTCATTCCTGCATTTTTGGCGATTCTTGCCCATTGATTGCAATCTAAATCAGTAGGATTAAAATTTAGTGGATTCTCTTGCCCTTCTCCCCATTCCAAATTGGTAAACGTATTCATATTGAAATGAATAAATCCATAATATTCCAAAGCTTGCCATTCTATTTGCTTTTTACTTGGTATGGGATTAACCACTGAAATATTTTGGGCTATTACGAACAAATTCATTAATAATAAGGTGGAAATAATGAATGTTTTTTTCATTTGAAAAATTTTAGAATAGAGAATAATAGGAAAAAACTTGGACTAAAACTACAAAAATAAAATCCTTAGAATTTAAAATTAAAAAAAAAAGAAGGTATATTGAAAGTGTTTTATCCTTTTAAATAAAAATACAATCCTATGGCATTACCTACCTATGAAAATGAAAATTTAAACGTATCCCAATCGACAAAAACAAACTATCTTATTCCATTTAGTTTAGTTACTAGTTTGTTTTTTCTTTGGGGCTTAGCCAATAGTTTAAACGGTACATTAGTTAAACAGTTTCAAACTGCTCTTGATTTACAACGCTGGCAAGCGAATATTGTTGAAACCGCATTCTATCTTGGATATTTTATAATGGCACTGCCTGCTGGATATGTCATGAAAAAACTAGGCTATAAAATGGGAATATTAATTGGATTGATATTATATGCAGCAGGTGCATTTTTATTTTATCCTGCTGCAGAAATTAGATTATATTCATTCTTCTTAGCGGCCTTATTTTTAATTGCCAGTGGTATCGCATTTTTGGAAACTGCTGCTAATTTATATGTAACCGTCTTAGGAGATCCTAAATCAGGTGATTTTAGATTAAATTTTGCTCAATCGTTCAATGGTATTAGCATAATTTTAGGACCGGTCATTGGAGGTTTTTTTATATTTTCTGATAAAGAATATAGTCGTGAATTGCTAAATAGTCTTCCTGCAGCTGAAGCAGAGGCAATACGCATTTCCCAAGCTAATTCAGTTCAATTACCATATTTAATCATTGGTGGCATCGTGGCCATTGTGGCCATATTATTTGCCATTACTAAAATGCCTGAAGTGACAGAGGCAACTAATAAAGTTGTCTCGCAAACTAAAATAACCATTGCTAGCTTGTTAAAGAACAGACATTTGACATTGGGTATCCTCGCTCAATTTTGCAATGTTGGTGCGCAAGTATCATTATGGGGAAATTTTGTTGATTTAAAAATTGATTTAGCCAGTGATACTAATTTATGGATTGTCCAGAAAATTTATCAAACCACTAGTGAGATGTCTCCAACGCAAATTGCTAGTTTTCATGCTTCATTTGCCTTTGTACTTTTCATGTTTGGTCGATTTATTGGAACCTATTATATGAGCAAAAATGATTCAAATAAGGTATTAGGAATTTATTCCTTAGGAGCTGTAATTTCAATCTTAATCTCCATTTTTGGAGGAGGTGTATTTGCTTTAGTTGCTTTAATGATGGTTTATTTCTTTCAATCAATTATGTTTCCAACTATATTTGCACTTGCATGTAAAGATTTAGGGGAAGGTTCGAAATTAGCTTCTTCATTAATTATTATGTCCATTGTAGGTGGTGCTATTATTCCGCCTATCACTGCGGCGCTATTTAAAATAAGTACTCCGGTAGCTCTTATAGTCCCTTTATTATGCTTTATATATATTGTATTTTATTCCTATAATGGATACAAACTGCCCATCAAAAACATATAATGAAGAGATACATTCTATTTTTAGATTTAGTTAATGACGAAAAATTAATTTCTGAATATATTAATTACCATAAAAATATTCCCTTAGCTATTAAAAATAGTATTTTTGACTCGGGAATAACTTCCATGGAAATTTTCAGATTTAATGACCGATTGGCCATGGAAATTATAGCTAATGCAGATTTTAGCTTTGAATTTAAAAGTGAATTAGATACAAATAATCCCCAAGTAATAGCTTGGGAAAAACTGATGTCTACTTTTCAAAAAAGGATTCCAGGTACTCCTGAGAATTCAAAGTGGGTTTTAGCAGAGAATATTTTTAAATTATAAATAATGATTACAAAAAGAAAAACTTTTTTACAAATTAATGATGTTGACAATTTGTTAGTCGCATTACAGAATCTAAAAAAGGGCACCGAAATTATTCATAATGGCAACAGCATTGTTTTACAAGATGATATTGATGCTAAGCATAAATTTACTACTGAAGCAATACCTGTAAATGGAGAAGCGATCATGTATGGTGTTTTGGTGGGAATGGCTAAACAAGCGATTCCCAAAGGTGGATTAGTACATACGTTTAATCTTCACCACGCATCACAAGAGTTTAAAGGTAAAATAAAAGATTACCACTGGACTCCGCCGAAAGTAGATCAATGGAAAGATTTAACTTTCAATGGATATCATAGGTCTGATGGCCAGGTGGGAACTCAAAACTTTTGGCTCGTCATACCTTTAGTATTTTGTGAAAATAGAAATATTGAATTATTGAAAAATGCTTTTATAAATGGACTAGGTTTCCAAAAAAATGATCCATTTACGGAGCAGGTTGTTATCTTAAAAAATCAAATCCAAAATGGGGAAGAATTAAAGCTACCAGAATTTAATAAGTCAAAGAAAACAACCTTAATTCATAAAAGTGATTTATTTAAAAATATCGACGGAATTAAATTTTTAACCCATGAAAGTGGATGCGGAGAGAATAAAGATGAATCCGACAATTTATGTTCTTTATTAGCAGGATATTGTTTAAACCCCAATGTAGGGGGAATTACACTATTAAGTTTGGGTTGTCAAAATTCCCAGATCAGCTTATTCCAACAAAAATTAAAAGAAAAAGATCCTAATTTTTCTAAACCCCTCTATATTTTTGAGCAACAGCAAGATGAAGGAAGTGGAGTGGAACAAATGCTAAGTGAGGTAATTCATAAAACGTTTGCAGGATTAATTGAAATTAACAAATATCAAAGAAGTCCTGCTCCATTATCTAAATTAAGAGTAGGAGTCAAATGTGGTGGTTCTGATGGCTTTTCAGGTATTTCAGCAAATCCAGCTATTGGGCATACTGCTGATTTAATTGTCGCATTGGGTGGAACGGTGATGATTGCAGAATTTCCTGAGTTATGTGGGGTGGAACAAGAGCTTCAAAATAGATCTATTAATAGTCAAGTAGCAGAGGATTTTGGTTCAATGATGCGTGAATATGCTAAAAGGGCCGCTGCAGTTGGAGCTGGTTTTGACATGAATCCTTCTCCAGGGAATATAAAAGATGGCTTAATTACGGATGCCATTAAGTCAGCTGGCGCAGCTAAAAAAGCAGGTTCTTCCCCTATTCAAGCATCTGTGGGCTATGGTCAATATGTGGTTAAAAGTGGCTTGAATTTAGTTTGTACACCGGGAAATGATGTATTAGCTACTACTGGAATGGCAGGTGCAGGAGCTACTATTCAATTATTTACGACGGGGTTAGGGACGCCAACAGGTAACCCTATTTGTCCTATGGTTAAATTATCCACAAATACTAGGTTGGCTGAAAAGTTGCCTGAAATTATTGATATAGACTGTGGACCCATTATTTCTGGTGATAAATCGGTTGAAGCAATAGGTGAAGAAGTTTTAAATTACATCATAAAATTAGCTTCAGGAGAAATAAATACTAAAGCTATGGATTTAGGACAGGATGATTTTATGTTTTGGAGAAGGGGAGTTAAATTATAATAGGATTCTATGATTTTTTCACTAGAAAATAAAGTCGCAATAATTACGGGAGGAAGTTCCGGAATTGGCAGAGCAATATCCATACTATTTGCCCAGCAAGGAGCAGAGGTACACATCTTTGATTTAAAAAGTACTTTAAGCGATGATACTATATTAGAGGTCCAACAATTCAACCAAGATTCTGCATTTCATTCAGTTGATATTACCAATGAACAATTAGTTTTAAGTGAAATTAATTCACTCAAAAAAATTGATATACTCATCAATAATGCGGGGATAGCTCAAATCGGAAATGTTGAAAATACGAGTTCAGAAGACTTTCAAAAAATCTTTGATGTGAACGTAAAAGGGGCATTTAATTGTATTAAAGCAGTTATCCCCCTGATGGTTAAAAATAGCTTAGGAGTAATTTTAAATATGGCCTCTGTAGCTTCGTCTGTTGGTATACCTGATAGGTTTGGATATTCGATGACAAAAGGTGCCATTAAATCCATGACTCAATCCATTGCAAAAGATTATATTTCAAAGGGAATTAGATGCAATTGTATTTCTCCCGCAAGAGTTCATACACCATTTGTAGATGGATTCATACAGAAAAATTATCCGAATAATCAAAAAGAAATGTTCGAAAAGTTATCAGCTTCTCAACCTATAGGAAGAATGGCTAAACCAATAGAGATAGCACATTTGGCCTTATATTTATGTTCAGACGAAGCGTCCTTTGCAACAGGTTGCGACTACCCACTAGATGGTGGATTTTTATACTTAAACAATTAATTAAAATGAAAACTAAAATTATTTTCTCTTTCTTGATCTTATCTACTTTATTTTCATTTAAAGCAGATAATCCTATTAAAATCTTATTTTTTGGTGATTCCATCACTCAAGCTGGTGTAGGTAAAACAGGATATATAACCAAAATGGCCGAAATGTTATCTTCAAAAGGCTTATCAGGAAAATATGAATTGATTGGAGCTGGCATTGGTGGGAACAAAATTTATGATTTATACTTACGACACGAAGAGGATGTTATTGCGAAAAAGCCCAATATTGTTGTAATCTATATTGGTATTAATGATGTATGGCATAAAACTTCCTCTAGAACCGGAACAGATTATGACAAGTTTGAAAAGTTTTATCATGCTTTAATTCAAAGGATACAAAAATCTGGAAGTCAAGTAGTTATCTGCACACCTACATTGATTGGTGAGAAGTTTGACGGAACCAATGAAAATGATGGAGACTTAAATTATTTTTCAACAGTTATTAGAAAAATTGCTCAAGATGAAAAATGTAAACTGATCGATTTACGAAAATCATTTATTGAATATGAAACTAAATTCAATACAGAAAACAAACCATTAGGTATCTTAACCTCTGACCGAGTTCACTTAAATGAAGCTGGAAATATTTTCTTAGCTGAAGTAATGTGGGACATTTTGAAAGATATAAAATAATTAATATGAAATTAGTTAGAATAGGAAAGGTAAATCAAGAGAAACCTGCTGTGTTAATTGATGGGAAATATTTCGATGTTTCTGAATTTGTCAGTGATTACAACGAAACTTTTTTTGAGAATGGTGGCTTACAATCATTAGAAAATATTGTAAAGAATAAAGAATTAAAAGAAATTAAACTGCCTGAAAGAATCGGATCATGTGTTGCTCGACCTTCAAAAATCATATGTGTCGGCTTAAATTACATAGACCACGCAAAAGAAACAGGTGCTGATATTCCCAAAGAGCCCATATTATTTTTTAAAAGCACCACTGCATTAAACGGCCCCTTCGATGACGTAATTATTCCCAAAAACTCAACTAAAACGGATTGGGAGGTAGAATTAGCTATTGTTATTGGAAAAAAAGCTCAATATGTGTCTGAAAAGGAAGCATACTCTTATGTAGCAGGATATTGTTTACATAACGACTATTCAGAAAGAGAATTTCAATTGGAAAGGGGAGGTAATTGGTCAAAAGGGAAGGGTTGTGATACATTTGCACCTTTAGGACCATTTTTAGCTACCCAAGATGAAATAAAGGATGTCCATAATTTAAATATGTGGTTAGATGTCAATGGTAAGAGATATCAAGTGAGCAATACGAATCAGTTAATATTCAATGTACCTCAGGTTGTTTCATATATTTCACAATTTATGACCCTGCTTCCAGGTGATGTGATTAGTACAGGTACTCCACATGGAGTTGGTCTGGGTCTAAAACCACCTGTATTTTTGAATCCAGGTGATTGTGTAAGGCTAGGAATGGATTATTTAGGTGAACAGAAACAACAATTAGTAGCTTATTCGTAATGATTGACTCTCATCAGCATTTTTGGACATATAATGTAAATAGAGATGTTTGGATTACGGAGGATATGGGAAGAATTCGCCAAAATTTCTATCCCGGCGATGCTTCAAATTTGTTTTTAGAAAATGGCATAAATGGTTGTGTGGCTGTTCAAGCAGATTCGTCTGAAGATGAAACCATATTTTTAATTTCAATAGCGGAACAATCTGAATTTATAAAAGGTGTGGTTGGCTGGGTAGATTTGCAATCAAAAAATGTTGAAAATAGATTAACTTATTTTTCACAATTTGAGCAAATTGTGGGTTTTAGGCATGTCGTACAGGCAGAAAAGGACCCTAATTTTTTATCAAGACCCGATTTTTTAAAAGGCGTTCAATTATTGGAGACTTTTGATTTTTCATATGACTTATTAATTTATTCAAATCAACTATATGCGGGTATTGAATTTTGCAAAAAAAATGCGAATCAGAGAATCGTTCTAGATCATTTGGCTAAACCTCCTATTAGAACAGGTAATGTATCAGAATGGAAAAAGTATATCGCAGAATTTAAAAATTTAACGCATGTCTCAGCAAAAATTTCAGGATTAATAACTGAAGCAGAATGGTATGCTTGGGATGAAAAAGATATAATAAATATCATAGAAGTAGCTTTAGAGGTGTTTGGCCCTGATCGCTTAATGTTTGGAACTGATTATCCGGTTGTATTGGTGGCTGAAGAATTATCAACTTGGATTCATACTTTTAAGAAATCCATTGCTCAATTATCCTCTGACGAAATTAGAAAAATAACGATAGATAATTGCCTAAAATTTTACAAAATAGAATTATCATGAATTTAGGATTAAAAGAGAAGGTTATCATTGTAACTGGTGGTGCAAAGGGTATCGGTGAGGGAATAAGTGAAAGTTTAGCACTAGAAAGTGCTATGGTTGCGATTATTGGTCGTAATGAACAAGATAACTTAAAATGCATTGAAAAAATTCAAGCCACAGGAGGTCAAGCGTTTTCATTTGTCGCCGAATTAAGTGATCCAAATCAATGCAAGAGAGTTATTGATGAGGTTTATACCAAATTTGGAAGAATTGATGGATTGGTTAACAATGCAGGAGTTAACGATGGAGTAGGCTTAGCTAATGGCACCTATGAGAAATTCCTTCAATCATTACATTCTAATTTAATTCACTATTATTTATTGGCGCAGGCTTGCTTACCCTATTTAATTAAGACAAAAGGTTCCATTGTTAATATCGGTTCAAAAGTGGCAGAAACTGGTCAAGGTGGCACATCCGCCTATGCAGCTTCGAATGGAGGTAGAAATGCCTTAACTCGCGAATGGGCAGTTGAACTACTGCCACATGGGATTCGAGTTAATGCAGTCATTGTAGCAGAATGCTATACTCCGATGTATGACAAATGGTTACAAACTTTATCCAATCCTTCAGAAACTTTACATGAAATTGAAAGTCGGATTCCATTAGGAAAGCGTATGACTACCAAAGAGGAATTGGGTGCCATGGTAACTTTTTTATTATCTAGTAAATCAAGTCATACCACGGGTCAATTAATTCATGTTGATGGTGGTTATGTACATTTGGACCGCTCATTAATTTGATCATATGGATTATAGTTCAATTGAAAGTCCTGGATTAATTGTTTTTCCTGAAATAGTGAAATCCAATATAAAGCTAGCTGTAGACATGGTTGAAGGAAATGTGGCTAGATTAAGACCTCACATAAAGACCCATAAAACTCAGGAGGTTAATGAATTATTAATTGAAGCTGGTATATTTAAATTCAAATGTGCTACAATTTCCGAAGCCGAATTACTTGCTATATCGAATGCAAAAGATATATTGTTGTCTATCCAACCTACTGGAACTAGCCTTGAACGTTTTATTAAATTGGTGCTTCATTATCAAAATTGCCAATTTTCATGTCTAATTGATGATTATTTTGCAGCTAAAAAAGTCAATGATTTAGCTTTTAAATATCAAGTGAAAATTCATATTTTTATTGATGTAAATGTGGGCATGAATAGGACAGGTGTTATTCCTAAAGAAGCTTTTTTACTTATCGAAAAAATTAATACTAATTTTGATAATCTCGTCATCAAAGGTCTACATGCCTATGATGGACATATTCGTGATGTTGATATAAATGTACGAATTAAACATGTTCAGCAAGATTTTATAGAATTCCATGAATTAGTTGATAAAATCGATAATGAAAGTGAATATGAATTAGTAGTAGGAGGAACGCCAAGTTTTTTAGTCCATCAGACCAATAAACGCTTTGTTTGTAGTCCTGGAACCTTTGTCTTTTTTGATATAGGTTATTCTGATTTGTATCCAGATAAAACTTTTAAAATGGCTGTTCAACTAATTTCCAGAGTCATTTCCAAACCGACATCTACAACAATCTGCATAGATTTAGGCCATAAATCGGTTGCGGCAGAAAATCCAATAGATCAAAGGGTTCGATTTATTGATTTCCCTGATTGGACGCTCAAAGGTCAGAGTGAAGAACATGGAATTGTAGAAGTTATCGATCATTCCCAGATAGAAATAGGACAAATAATTCGCCTGTTCCCCTATCATATTTGTCCTACAGTGGCGCTCCACCAATATTTACAAGTCATTGAAAATGATGAATTAATAGGGGAATGGGGAGTAAAAGCTCGTAATCGTAAAATAAACATTTGATATGTTACTCTTTGATGCGCATTTAGATTTAAGCATGAATGCTTTAGAATGGAATAGAGATTTACGTTCATCTATTTCAGAAATTAATTCTAGAGAATTTGGAATGACCGACAAATTGGACAGAGGTAATGCCACTGTTTCATTTGAGGAACTTCGAAAGGGTAACATTGGAATTGTAGTAGCCACCCAAATTGCACGCTATGTTGACAAATCATCCGATTTACCGGGTTGGAACTCTTCTGAACAGGCCTGGGCTCAAACACAAGGGCAATTAGCTTATTATAAGGTATTAGAATCATTAGGAGAACTTTCTCCCATAAGAAATTCACTTGAATTAGAAAACCATTTAAAATATTGGACAAGCAGTGAAGATGCAAAAAAAAGTATTGGTTATATCTTAAGTTTAGAAGGTGCCGATTCAATAGTTTCTATTGAATTCTTAGAGATAGCGTTCAATTATGGATTAAGAGCCTTAGGACCAGCCCATTATGGTCCAGGTCGATATGCTCAAGGAACAAATGCCACAGGTGGTTTAGGACCAAACGGTAGAGATTTATTAAAAAAAATGGAATCTTTGGGTATAATCTTAGATGCCACACATTTATGTGACGATAGTTTTTGGGAAGCTATGGACATTTTCCATGGATCAGTTTGGGCTAGTCATCAGAATAGTCGATCGCTGGTCAATCATAATCGTCAATTTACCGATGATCAATTTAAAGAAATTATTCGACGAGGAGCGGTAATTGGTTTACCTTTAGATACGTGGATGATGGTACCTAATTGGGTTAGGGGAGTGTCGGACCCAATTAGCATGAAAGTGGATTTAAATGTTATGATAGATCATTTAGTCCACATTTGTAGCTTAGCAGGCAATACAAATCATGTAGGGATTGGTACTGATTTAGACGGTGGATTTGGAACAGAACAATCCCCAATGGATCTTAAGACCATAGCTGATCTTCAAAAAATTCCTGATTTATTAATTAAAAGAGGATTTTCAAATGACGACATAACTAAAATTTGTCATCAAAATTGGATTAATTTTTTAATTAATCATTGGAATTAACTAGACTGATCCCGGGGGAGGACTGTAAGAAGTCCATCCACCATCAACGATTAAGGTTTGTCCTGTAATTTGCCTAGACTTTTCAGAGAGCATAAATGATATAGCATTTGAGATATCTGACACATCAGCAATTGTACCCATTGGGGTAATTTTAGTCCATTGATTTTCGAAGTCAGGAATCATTGCCGTTCTCTCGGTTAGCGTCGCCCCAGGAGAAATAGCATTTATTCGAATACCTAAGGAAGATAACTCAACAACTAAATTTCTAACAAGCTGGATTAAAGCTCCTTTTGTCATACCATAAGCAACTAAATCAGGATGAGCTTGATGACCTGTCACAGAAGTGGTGACCACAATAGATCCTTTTATTTTACCTTCTTTTAACAATTTGGCAATGAATTGTATTAAAAAGAAAGTGCCTGAAACATTAACTTTCAACAACATATCCATTGATTCTCTCGAATAATTAAGAAAATTGCCAAAAGTTGTTATTCCACTATTACAAACACAACCATATAAAGTTCCTGGCGTATTATGGATCGTTTCAGACAATTCATTTAGAAATAAATCACTACTTGAATCACCTAAAATACCGCAATGAGTAGTTAAGGAAAGTTTCTCTAATTGTGATGAAGCCGATTTGAAAACGGAAGGATCAATTTCATTCCATATGACAAAATAACCTTCTTGGCATAATTGAATAACTACTTCTAAACCAATTCCTTGACCCGCACCTGTTACAATTACTTTTTTCATGCTAATGTGAGTCTCTTGTTACTTTGGAACCTGAACCACCCTTTAAAAAATCGAAATCTGCTCCTACATGCGCTTGCTCTACACGATCTATAAACAGTCCTACATATCCTCGTATTTGTTTAACAGGGATAAACGGTTGGGATATTTTTCTTTTTGCTAATTCTTCTTCACTAACTTCCCAATTAATACTTCGATTATTTAAGTCTAATGCAATAAAATCCCCATTTTCAACCCAGTTCAATGGTCCACCGGCTGCTGATTCAGGACTTACATGTAAAATAACAGTTCCATAACCAGTCCCGCTCATTCGTCCATCAGAAATTCTAACCATGTCTTTGACTCCACGTTCCAATAGTTTTTTAGGAATACCCATATTACCCACCTCAGCCATACCTGGATATCCTTTTGGACCTACATTTTTCAAAACCATTACTGAGTTTTCATCTATATCTAATTCAGGCGAATCAATTCGGGCATGATAATCTTCAATATTTTCGAAAACAACGGCTTTACCCCGGTGTTTAAATAAAGATAATGACGCTGCAGAAGGTTTAACAACGGCTCCATTAGGTGCTAAATTTCCCTTTACAACAGCTATCCCTGAATCTAGTTTAAAAGGGTTCTCTAAGGTTGAGATGATGTTAGTATCATAAATTGGAGTATTTTCAATATTTTCACCAACGGACTTTCCATTTACTGTTATGGCATCGGTATTCAAAAACTTCTTCATTTGATTCATTAATGCAGGCAGGCCACCAGCATAATACAAGTCTTCCATAAAATGTTCTCCAGAGGGTTGTATATTGGCTAATAAGGGGATCTGTCGAGAAAATTTATCAAAATCATTCAAATCTAGTTCCACTCCAATTCTCCCTGCGATGGCCAATAAATGAATCACAAAATTGGTTGATCCACCAGTAGCTGCATTGACTCTTATTGCATTTTCAAAAGCTTGCCTAGTTAATACTTTTGAAATTTTTTGATCTTCATTAACCATCTCGACGATGCGTCTACCTGAATGTTGGGCTAATACTTTTCTTCGTACGTCTGCAGCTGGAATGGCCGCATTTTGTGGTAAACTTAAACCCAGAGCTTCTACCATCGTAGCCATTGTCGAAGCTGTACCCATCACTGCACAATGTCCAGGTGTTCTTGCCATACAAGCTTCCGCTTCCACAAATTCTTTTTGTGTTAATTCTCCTAATTTGTATGCTTCTGCAAAACGCCAAACGTCCGAGGTACCTATATCTTTACCCTTAAATTTGCCTTTCATCATTGGTCCACCAGAAATAACTAATGTAGGTAAATCAACACTGCAAGCGCCCATCACCAAGGAGGGAGTTGTTTTGTCGCAACCACACATAAGCACAACTCCATCAATAGGATTGGCCCTAATTGATTCCTCCACATCCATACTAGCTAAATTTCTGTAGAGCATAGCAGTGGGCTTAATTAATGTTTCCCCTAATGACATAACAGGAAATTCAACCGGGAATCCCCCGGCTTCAATAACCCCTTTTTTCACAAATTCTGCCAGTTCTCTAAAATGTGCATTGCATGGAGTAAGTTCAGACCACGTATTACAGATTCCTATTACAGGTTTTCCTTGAAAATAATCATCTGGAATCCCCTGATTTTTCATCCATGCTCGATAGATAAAGCCATCTTTTCCAGTTTTACCAAACCATTGTTGCGAACGTAAATTTTCTTTATTCATTTTCAAAGTCTAAGGTTTTTTTTAATACAAAGCTATTATCCGGACCTAATGAATAAAAGCAAACTCTAATTCCATTCTCTATTTCAGAATAATGATCATTTTTAAATTGAAAGGAACGAACAATATCAGATTTAATAAAATATAATGAATCGTTTCCAAAATATCCAAATTTTTGTCTTCCCTTTAAATTAGGAAATTTTATCAAATTAAAAGAATTTTTTTGGAATTCATACCCATATATTTTGAATTTATGGGCATCATCCTCGCCAAAAATCCAAAATTCAGGCTTTTGATTATTATTCAAATCAGAACTTATTAAATTTTTTATTTTAAAAATTTTCATTTTTTGTTCAAATATCAATTGATGACTTTTGACAATTTGAAAATGTATAAAACCTGCTCTTATTTCTACTTTAGCCTCAAAATCTTCAACTTCGTTCGAATAAATGGGATTAATTTCTCCTTTGGTATCCGGTATATTTTCAATACTTGAGATTGAATCCATACCTGAATTAATTATTTTTTCATCGTTCAAATCATAAACCATTTTATTGTCCTCATTAAGATCTTGATTTGTCACAAAATAAATAAGACTCAAAATCAACATAATAATTCCAATAAATAATAAAGATTTAAGCGGTTTCATTACATGTTTTCTGAATGATTAATAAAGCTTTTTCTAGGGTCTTTTGAGTGCAGGCAATATTCATTCTAATAAAGTTTTTACCTAAAAACTGTTCACCGCGTAAAACATGCAGCCCATTAGTAAATAATCGTTGCTGAAAATCACCTAAAATATCTGAGTCATATTGAATCCATGCTAAATAGGTTGCTTCCAAACGTAACATTTTTAATCCATTGACTTGACCTATAAATGATGCAAGTAATTCATGATTGTTTCTCAAATAAATGAGCAAATTCTCCATCCAACCATTATTCATCGTTAAACTTGTTTGCATAATTTCAATACTATGTCTAGATAACATTGAAAAAACACCTTGCGTATGCTTGGTGAATTTATCTCTAATATATTTATTAGGAATAATGGCTACTGCGCCTCCCAAACCCGCCGTATTATAAGATTTTGATGTTGCAAAAAAAGAAATAGCAGGAAAGTCTATTGGCAAATGATTGCCAATGCAAATATGATTTTGATATGATTGTAACTGTAAATCGGCATGAATTTCATCAGACAATATCATGCAATTATATTTTTTACATAAAAAAATAATTCGAGAAATTTCGTCCAACGTAAAAACGGTACCTCCCGGATTGTGCGGATTGCAAAATAAAAATACCCCAGGATTTTTTAATAATTGAGCTTCAAAATCAACAAAATCATACACCCATCTACCATCTTTTTCAATCATTGTAAAGGTTAAAAGGGGCCTTTCTATCCATGCAGAAATTAAATGAAATGGATGATAAACGGGTATTGGAGTTAAAATAGCCTTTTGATCTTCAACAAAAATGGAGCATGCGGTGGTTAAACCTGGTACAATTCCTGGAATCCATACTTGCCATTCGATTTTTGTATCCCAACCATAAGAATCCTTTATTTTTTTTTGATAGGCTAATTTTAGTGTTTCAGGTACTATAGAATAGCCCAAAACTCCATGATCAGTAATATTTTTAATTGTTTCTATTAATTCATCCGCAATACGAAAATCCATATCGGCCACCGGCATTGGTAACATATCTCGACTTTCATACAATGGATTATCCCACTTTAAACTTTGTGTATTTCTACGGATTATTTCTAGATCAAAATTGTATGTGGACATTTATAAATTGGGTCTGTAAATTTGAAATCCTTCCATTTTCTGATTTTTAAATACATATTTATCAATAGTCAATTCAGAAATGCAAACGTTATTATTCTCTTGAGAAGCATGAAGGATATATTTTTTATTATGCTTAATATAAACAAAACCAACATGTCTGAAATCCAAATCATTACGTGAAGATACAAAAGCAATGACATCCCCACTCTTGATTAAATACTCAATTTCAGAATATTTACCTTTACCAAAGTAATACATGTTTTTATAACTAATTGATTTTTCAATTTTCAACAAATATGACTTATCTACATTTTTGTTAATTACATGTTTAGATAAAAAGTTAATATCTTTTTGAATCACACTTGAGTTTAATTCATTGTTAATCGGCATGAGAAAATTGAGCTTGACAAGTTTTTCTAACCCACTAGTTAAATAATGATTTCTCCTTTCATAACTGATGGAATCATTGTATCTAATATTTTTTAAATTATCGACAAACCTATTGTTTGAACCGTTCGAATTATATAAAGCCAAAACATTTTCTATAAAGGTTACACAATCAAAATCGTTAAATGAAAAATATAGCTTCTCTGGATTTGATTTTGATAATCTATTAGCTAAATAGGGAGTTCCAATGAAATATTCTGCAATTATCAACGGGTTTTTAGTTGAAATACTTTTTTCAATGGCATAAGTCAGTTTAATGGGAATACCCTTAAACGTTTGTGCCTGTAGATAATTTCCCGAGACACCCAACAAAAAAAATAAAAGTGTGTAGACTAACTTTTTCATCAGATTGCATTAAAAACCAATGTACTATTCGGTGGAATGCCAACCTGCATATTTTCCGAAATCTCAAATTTTGTAGTTGAAAGGGTAGGAGGGATAAAAGACTTTTGAATCTGCCAGACCAAATGATAATTACACATTAAATCAAAGGCTAAATTAGGAATATTAATTTTAAAATTTAGCGTGTCAGTTGGGTGAAAATTATTTACAAATAATAATATTTCTTCATTTGAATATCGCAAATAAGAGTAAACAAATTTACTCGGGTAACTTTCGATTTGCGCATATTGTAAATCAAAAAATTGACCTGCCTGAACCGCAGATGAATGCTTGACAAACTTAAATAATTGTTGGTAAAACTCATCTAATTGAATTTCTTGATCATTTAATAATTCATTATTAAATGCACCTTGATTAAACCATCTTTGATGTGTATCAACCCGCCAAAAATCAAACATGGTCGTTCGATCGTTCGCATCATTATATCCTTCAATTTCATTTGCTTTTTCGCCAAACTCTTGTCCAAAATAAATCATTAAAGGTCCTCCATTCATGGTTGCTGATATCACCATCGCTGGAATTGTAGACCAAATATTATGCGCAGCAAAACCTACAGAATTAATTCTAGTTTCATCATGATTTTCTAAAAATCTCAACATATTATTAGAAAAATCTCCACTTTCCCGTTGCCAAACATGCGTGATAGAACTTGTATGTGAATCATTATTTTGTTCCATTAAACGTCTTAGAGAATCATATAAACCAACCTTATCATACAAATAATCAAATTGGCCTTTATAAATAAAATCAGCATATAATTTTGGTTGGTATATTTCAGCTATAAAAATCAAACTAGGATTAATCATTTTGATTTTTGGAATAACAAACGCCCAAAATTCTACGGGTACCATTTCTGCCATATCGCAACGAAATCCATCAACACCCAAATTTGTCCAATAAGTTAATACTTGCAACATTTTATACCATGTATCTGGAATAGGATCAAAATGAATGTGCCCATCATTTGGATAATCTATACCATAATTTAATTTAACTGTTTCAAACCAATCGTGAATTTTAGGCTTTTCAGAAAATACATTATTTCCGCTAGCTTTCGCCGGTATTTCAAAATATGGTTCAATAGGCGTAGCAATATCTGATTGATTAGGGACGACAAATTGAGTTCCAGGCAAATAATAAAAGTTATTTTGGGATGAAAATTCCACATCTTTTCGATCGTTAAACCCAAAATCAACAAGTCCCTCCGGTTTTTTATCAGAATGATAATTTCTAGCTAAATGATTTGGCACAAAGTCTAGTATTATTTTTAGTTTATTATCATGAATTCTTTTAAGCATTAATTTGAATTCATCCAAGCGATTTTCTGGGTTGCTCGCTAAAAAAGGGTTTACGTCAAAATAATCTTTGATGGCAAATGGTGAACCACAATTACCCTTAACAATCAACGGGTGATCTAAGGGAATACCAAACTTGGTATAATCCTCTTTAGTGGCATGCTCAATGATTCCGGTGGTATATATATGAGAGTAACCTTTCGCGTATAAACAAGCTAAGGCCTTGTCAGAAACATCATTAAATTTTGTGGTTCCATTGGTTAACGAATTTCCATTCTTTTGAGGATTTTGAATGGTATTGCCCCAAAGATGAAACATCATCTGGTAAATAATTAATTTATTCGTTTCTTTTGGCATTATTTAAATAGAAGTCTTTTTTTACTTAACATAAATTTAAGTATTTAAAGCAATGTTAAGTTTTTACATAAACTCGAAATTTAAAAAAAACCTAAATCAAAATTTCATTATTTAATGAAGTCAATATCAGGGGTTGATTGATCCACGAGAGAAACTCCACCTCTATCTTTTCTAGCTATTCTTGAATACAGGCCAATTTCCTGTTTAAATAAAAAGGTGAATAATAACTTTACGAATGAGGTGTGATAATGTAAATTAGAATAAAATTCAGGTGCCATATTTTTCAATTTTGGCAAATTATTCCATGGAATAGATGGCATATCATGATGTTCATTGTGAAAACCAACATTCATATTGATCGAATTTAAGCCGCCATAATAGCTGAAAGTTTCCTGTTTTTTGTCTAAGACTAAAAAATGCTCTTGTATCCATCTAGCCCCTAAAGGATGTAGTCCCACAGAAAATAAAAAACTAAATCCTAAATAGGCTAACGCAGACCAACCCCAAAAATAAACAATAGCTGCATCAAATAACAGTTGGACTATGATATTCATAACGACGTTGCGGTCAATAATAGCCAATTCTATACATCGATAGGTTCGAATGCCTTGAAAAAATGGAAATAAGGCTAACCATATCATCTTACCTATAAAATAATTATTAATCAATTTGGCTTCCCAATAATCAGGTAAATCAGCATCAAGCTCATGTACCCCTTGAAATGCGTGATGTTTTAAATGAAAATTTTTGAATGAGATGGCGGTTGGCGCTAAAGATGGTAGGTTTGCAATGATTCCTGCAAAAACATTCCAAGACTTCTTCTTAAAAATTAAATTATGAGCCGATTCATGTATACAAACAAATAAAGTATGTACTGGAAAAGCTCCAATAACCCAGGCGGTCCCTAATATAATCCACCAAGAATAATCTTTTATAAAATAAGCGATTCCAATTTGCAAAAACACACAGGTCAAAATCCAATACATGGTATTAGGATTCTTGCCAATTAACTTTTTTACTTCCGGGTGTTTTTTGATGATATCACGTGTTCTGCTACGATGTGGCTCGGAATCATTCACCCAAATAAAATCTTTTACTTCCTCCAAGGTCCATATATTTTTAGTACACAAATATAATAAGAGAAACATACATTTTATGTATGAAAATAAAACTATGTGACAATATGTCACAATTTTAAAGGCATTTATTTTATGGCATTATCCTTGTAGAATGTTGCCGAAATTAAATAAAATTAATCATGGGAAAAATTATTGGAATTGATTTAGGTACCACCAACTCATGTGTGGCGGTTATGGAAGGTAGCGAGGCTGTTGTAATTGCGAATTCTGAAGGGAGAAGAACAACACCTTCAATCGTTGCATTTTTGGATAATGGTGAACGCAAAGTAGGCGATCCTGCTAAACGACAAGCCATTACAAATCCTCAAAATACTATTTCGTCTGTAAAAAGATTTATGGGTAAAAAATACTCAGAAGTTAGCTCAGAGTTAAAAACTATTTCATATTCCGTAGAACAAGGAAATAATGATACACCTCGGGTAAGAATCGGTGATCGCCTTTATACTCCACAAGAAATTTCTGCTCAGATTTTGACCAAAATGAAGCAAACAGCAGAAGATTATTTAGGTCAAACTGTAACAGAAGCGGTCATCACGGTTCCAGCCTACTTTAATGATGCTGAACGTCAAGCTACCAAAGAGGCAGGTCAAATTGCCGGACTTGAGGTGAAAAGAATTATCAATGAACCTACAGCGGCGGCATTAGCCTACGGTGTTGATAAAAAAGGACAAGATATGAAAATAGCTGTCTTTGATTTAGGTGGGGGTACCTTCGACGTGTCTATTTTGGAATTAGGAGATGGAGTATTTGAAGTTAAGTCAACCGATGGCGATACGCATTTAGGAGGAGATGATTTTGATCAAGTTATTATTAATTGGCTTGCCGAAGAATTTATTTCAGATGAAAATATAGATCTACGTAAAGATCCGATGGCACTTCAACGCCTAAAAGAAGCTGCTGAAAAAGCTAAAATCGAATTAAGTTCCAGTGCCACAACTGAAATTAATTTGCCTTATATTATGCCTGTAGACGGTATTCCTAAACATTTAGTCCGTGCGTTAACACGAGCTAAATTTGAACAATTGGCAGATAGTTTAATTCGACGCACACTAGAACCCTGCAAGCGTGCCATGAAAAATGCATCATATACAAATGCGGATATAGACGAAGTTATTTTGGTCGGTGGATCGACGCGTATACCTAGAATCCAAGAAGAGGTTGAGAAATTCTTTGGGAAAAAGCCATCAAAAGGAGTAAATCCTGATGAAGTGGTCGCTATAGGTGCTGCTATACAAGGTGGAGTTTTAACCGGAGAAGTAAAAGATGTATTATTGTTGGATGTTACCCCTTTATCATTGGGAATTGAAACCATGGGCGGTGTTTTCACTAAATTAATCGAATCAAACACCACGATACCGACGAAAAAATCAGAGACATTCTCAACGGCAGCAGATAATCAACCCTCTGTAGAACTTAATGTGTTACAAGGAGAAAGACCTATGGCTAAGGACAATCGTTCTTTAGGTCGCTTCCATTTAGATGGATTACCACCCGCGGCTCGAGGAATTCCTCAAATCGAAGTAACTTTTGATATTGATGCCAATGGAATATTGCAAGTATCAGCTAAGGAAAAAGGTACGGGTAAGGAGCAAAAAATTAGAATTGAAGCTTCTAGCGGTTTGACTGATGAAGAAATTGAAAAAATGAGAAATGAGGCAAAAGCGAATGAAGCCACAGATAAGATTGAAAAAGACCGAGTTGAAAAAGTTAATCAAGCGGATGCTTTAATTTTTCAATCTGATAAACAGTTGAAAGAATATGGAGAAAAGTTGTCAGAAGGCAATAAAACAGCCATTGAAACGGCTTTATCTGAACTAAAAATTGCACATGCGGCTCAAGATTTAACTTCTATCGACTCTGGTATCGAAAAGTTAAATACCGCATGGACGGCCGCCTCTCAAGAAATGTATGCTAGTACGCAAGAAGGAGGTGATCAGCCAACTCAGAACGCGGAAACTACATCAGATGATTCAGCGGAAGATGTTGCTTTTGAAGAAGTAAAGTAACAGCCTTGTTAATTAGTAAAAGGTTCCTTTTTTCAAAGGAACCTTTTTTTTTAAATTTTTGCAGCCACAATTCCATCCCAAAGCTTTATTCTTGCTTTTAATGAATTAATGGCAGCCTGAGTGGCACGATCCCAAGCTTTTGGATCATCTTGGCATAATTGGGAAACCATGGATATAGCTAATTGAGAATGATGGCCGCCATCCACTTCAATATGTCTTTCTAAGTAATAGGTTAATGTTTTTACCT
>Ga0114962_10000960_pt1 | contig 24945 bp, 17 predicted proteins | sample C_130820_MF_Meta_FD_87017 | JGI IMG/M metagenome (GOLD analysis project Ga0114962, IMG submission 87017) | Freshwater microbial communities from Lake Croche, Canada to study carbon cycling - C_130820_MF_MetaG | ecosystem: Environmental > Aquatic > Freshwater > Lake | place: Lake Croche, Canada... | reverse complement strand
CAACTCCTCCTGTACAGGATTGTCCGACTTAAAATAAGCTTGGTCTGTTTTTTGAGTTTCTAATTTCTGAAATTTTACCTCCTTAGACTTCATATCGAATTGAAATTGATTCAAAGTCGTAGAGAATAAATTGGAAGGTAAACTTACCTTGGAGGTATCAGAATTAGTTTTGAATTTAGCGTAATCTTGTGTTAAGTCCAAGCTTGCATTTACATTGGTTGCACCAAGTGCATTTCTTTTAGATTGGTTAGAGGTGATAGCTATATCCCCCTGTTTTGCGGTAACTAGTGTGGCAAGAAAATACGTTTCTTTTGATTTTAAAATCAATTCTTGATACTTAGTTGTTCCGTTACCCATAAATACCTCAGGAGTCAATACAAAATAACCTTCAAAATTGATTTTACCCTTATAAACCAAAATCGGAGATTTTCTTTTATAGATGTACATAGAATCCTTGTAAGGCATCCAATGGTCATAAACGTCAGGTCCTAAAACTGGAGGATATTTACCCGCCCCTTCTTCTGGAATTTCAAAAGATTTAGAATTTGCATTCATAGAATCCGGGAAAAATTGAATCGCATTAGAAATGGTTTTAGATACCAAATAGTCAACTTCCAAGTCGCCTTTAAATCCTCTATTTGATAAATCTATTTTCCCGTTTTTAGCAATTCCTTTTCCCTTGTACAAAGGATATCCTTTTGGATTTGGAGTTTCCTTTATAAATCCTAAGGAGTAATCTGGTTGAATGGAAAGGGAGTCCCTAATTTCTGGAATAATATCGGCTGATACTAAAGAGCCAGGGAATTTTAATCCCTCAGCGGTAAAGTCATCTAATCGTTTGATGACAAAGGGATCTAGTTTAAAAAAGAATTTATCCTTTTTATATACCCCTCCAAAAATGGAAGGCTTGTCATAATATGTGAATGATGTTTTTTTACAAGTAAAAATGGGATACTCCTTCCAAGCTACTTTACCAGATTTATTATCTGGCTTATCAATTTCTAAAGTGCCTGTTACATTTTGGATTACCGTTTGGATTTCCTTCATTGAAATCAATTTGCCTGATTTTTTATCGATTTCAGGAAACTTAAACTTCATTGAATCCACATTCTGCATACTGACAATAAAGCTATCGTATTTAAAAGTGAACCCTTTTCCATAAAAGTCAAAACGACCACTATGCACTTGACCCTCAAACACCATGTCCCTATTTTGAAGCATAGTTATCTTTTTATCCTTTGGAATAATAAAGGTCTTTTGTGAATCAGATAACTTTATAATATCCACCCCTTCTAAAGCCAATTCATAATTGGTTAAACTGATTTTTCCATTAGGTTTAACTGGGATTAATGACGTGAATTTTATCACATCATAATCTTCATTCTTTGTATAACAGGCATCATAATGGATGATTTTTGGTTTTGCCGTAATTATTTGTGACTCAATGTCATAAAATAAGAATCCGTCCCTACCTAAGGTGAATAACATATCCTCGACAAACCTTGGCTCATTTCCTAAGAATCCTGCAACTTCAGTTAAAGAAGCCGAAGGATTTGTTGAGAAGTACCTACCTAATTTTACTACAGGATTATAATTCAAAATTCCTTGCAACTGAACCATCTTTGCCTCATTAAAGTAGAATTGAGATTCAATATCAACATCTTTTGCTGAATTACTAATGGTCTTCATGGTGATAAAGTCCTCATCCAATTTCCAAAAAATATTATCTACTAGAATATCGATTTGATGATAAAAATCGGAAAAAGGTGCAGCATATACTCCCTCATCTCTACGAGATAATGTTAATTTTTTTCCTTTATCTAAATAATTGAAGTTACAAGAAGAGTGATAAATACTGTCCTTATTCAAATAAAATGAGGTTGACGCTCTGGCTGCAGTAATTTTATCTTTATCAATACTAAAGGATTTGGATAGTGCTCTAACCATAGGTTTCCCATTTTTGTATATGACCACCATAGCTCTTTTGGTACTTGTTCCGGTTCCTTTAATTTCTGAACCCTCTAAAGTGAATCCACCTTCAAAATCGATGTTTTGAAATACATTTTTAAGTTTGAAAACTGATTTATAAGAAGAAAATTTAGGATAATCTGCTTTTAAACCTTGATGTGTAGCGGTAACTTTATCCGTCAATTTACCCATTGCAGGTTCTTTAAGATATTGTGGATAGGCAAACATCACAGAATCGGCAGTGTACTCACTCGCCTTAGTATCAATTTTGTATTTTTTGAGTACTGCTTTGGCAGCGTCTTTAGCAAATCCTACTCTAGTCCAAAACACGTCCCCTTCTCTACCTAACCATCTATTGGAGTTGGTATAATATGTTCCCTTGGTGTTATAAATTGAAATTGTATCCCCCTTAGTTATGTGAAATACATCAGTCTTATTAAAATCAATTACTCCTTCCTTCTCAAAACGGAAAGTATAATCCCTAGCACTTGCATTCCAAGAACGAACGGTTGATTCATAAAAATTACCCTTTGCAAATAATGAAGCTGCTGAATTCCAAAAATCTTTTATGTTGCGTCGATCCTTAGCAAAAACTTCTAAAGAAACTTTGTTAAAATTAGTAACCTTAGTTTGATCAATTGCGCCTGTTTTTATAGCAACCAAGGCATCTAGATAATTTTCTAGTTCTGAGGTTGGGCGGATTTTAAGTCTCATTAATCCATTGGTGGTAATGATTACATCACTCATAAAAGTGGGATCAAATCCGTTTTTATCCCAAATTTCTAAAAAGTCGGTCGTCGATTTAATTGCTGATGGACTTTTAGAGTCATCCATAAATAATTTTAGTGAGGATGCAAATCCCTTATTATCAATAGGAAATTCCTTTATATTTTGTTGAGCTTGCCCAAAAGCCAAGCTTGTCAAATATAGGACGAAGACTAAAGTACATACTTTTTTAAAAACCATTTTATACAAAGAAATCACTTTTTTACAAAGATTTGGTAAATTTAATACAAGACCATTGATTTAATGTTTTGGACTCTATAAATTGAAGTCCTGTTTTGAGTGCTTCGACTTTTAAGTCTTCAATATCTTGCTCATAGAATCCACTGCAAAAAAACAATCCATCTTTTTTTAGTCTAGTTGAAATATCTTCAAAGAAGGAAATTATGGTATTTTTTGTGATATTTCCAAGAATAACATCAAAAGTCATATCTTTAGCATATATGGTGATATCTCCAAGCTTAACCTCTATAGCTGAAGCATTATTGAGATTGCAATTTTCTAAGGAATTTTCAACACAAATTGGATCATAATCACAAGCATAAACAAGATTTGCCCCTCTTTTTAATGCCAGAATAGCCAAAATAGAAGTCCCACAACCAAAATCAAGGACAGATTTATAAACCAAATCAGTTTCTAAGATGTATTGCATCATTAAAGTGGTAGTGGCATGATGTCCAGTACCAAAACTCATTTTAGGTTGAATTAATAATTCATACTTGTACTTTTTCGTTAAATGATGGAATGGAGCATATACCACAACATCTTCCCCAATTTCAACCATTTCAAAATTGGACTCCCAAACGGCATTCCAATTTTGTTCTAAAACTAGCTCAGATTTGTAATCAATTTTATAGTCCTTTTTATACCTTTCTATAATTTCATCAAAAATGGACTCATCAAAATCTCCCTCTTTAATAAAGGCGGACCAATCTTCTTGATTATCCTCCTCCTCAAACATTTCAAAACTTGCATTTTGTCCTAATTCAGCTATTAGAATATCTTTAAGTTCCTCCGTTGTTTTAAAACTAAATTTTATATAATTCATTAGCTTTATTTTTAATTTATAACGATTTAGCTTTTTTAATAAAATAGGGTCTTACACCTAGAAAGGTTGCTAAACCTATAAGTAGATATTTTAGAACCTGCCAATATCCGTTTTTGAGGAAAAATTCAAAAAATGAAACTTGTGCGGGAAGCGGTGTAATCACCCAAATGAACATATCTGCTAAAAACGTTAGTATAGCAAATAATAAAATTAGTTCAAGTCCTTGCTTGTAAATCTCCTTAGGATTTTCGAATTCCGCATCAACAAAAAAAGAAAAGGATACTAGAACAAAAATTGGGAAATGCACTATTGCAACAAAAGGAAGTGAAAGCTCATAAGCGGCAGAATTAGTAATCTTACTTAAAGGGGTAACTTCTGAATTAAAACCAAAATAATTGGCAATAATCACATGAATAATTCTTTGAAGAATAACTCCAGTACAATAACCTACAATCCAAAAACGGATAACCTTTATAATTTTAGGGAGTAAATTTTCCAAAACTGAATAAAATTAGGTCTTTAATTTATTTTGATGATTCATGGCCAATAGATATAATATTGACATCCTTATTGCAACACCATTTTCCACTTGATTTAATATAATGCTATGCTCACCATCTGCTACATCAGAATCAATTTCAACGCCTCTATTTATAGGACCGGGATGCATGATCAGTATTTTTTTATCCAATTGATTTAATATTTTTTGAGTCAATCCATAAACTGTATTGTACTCTCTAAGGGAAGGAAGTTGTCCACCCGATTGCCTTTCTAATTGAATTCTCAACACATTAGCTACATCACACCATTTTAGGGTGGATACCAGGTCATAATTTACTTTTGCGCCTAAGGATTCAATATATTTAGGTATTAAAGTTGGAGGACCACAAACAGTAACCTCCGCTCCCATTTTTGTTAATAGAAAAATATTGGATAAAGCCACCCTGCTATGAAATATATCTCCAATGATGGCTATTTTTAATCCTTCTAGTTTTGGATAATGTTCTAAAATGGAAAAAGCATCTAATAATGCTTGGGTAGGATGTTCATGGGTTCCATCTCCGGCATTAATAACTGAAGCATTCACATTTTGAGCAAGAAATTGTGCTGACCCTGGATTAGGATGACGTAGAACAATCATATCAACCTTCATCGCTAAAAGATTGTTTACTGTATCCAATAAAGTTTCTCCTTTGGAAACACTACTGCTTGAAGATGCGAAATTTATAACATCTGCTCCTAATCTCTTCTGTGCTAATTCAAAACTGAGTTTTGTCCTGGTAGAATTTTCAAAAAAGACATTTGCAATGGTAATATCCCTTAAAGAAGGTACTTTTTTAACGGGTCTATTAATTAACTGCTTAAAGTTGATGGCAGTATCGAAAATCAATTCAATTTCCTGCACAGACAAATCATTTATTCCCAGTAAGTGCTTAGTTGCTAATTGATTAACTTTTTCTATCATTCAATTATTGGCCTTTAGGATTAGAATTATTAGTGTTAAGGGTAACAGTTTCAGATTCCCAATCTACCTTAACACGTTGCATTGCACGGCTATCTACTGTTAATCCTACGTAATTAGGTTCTATTGGTAATTGACGGCTATAGCGTCTATCAATTAGTACACATAATTCAACTGAAGTAGGACGTCCAAAATCTAACATGGACTCAAGTCCAGCTCTTATAGTTCTTCCTGTGTAAAGGACATCATCTATCAAAATAACTTTTTTATCCTCTATACTAAAATCAATTTGCTGAACTTGTGGGAATATTGGACTTTGCTGTAGGTGGATATCATCTCGGTGAAATGTTGCATCTAAAAAACCTAAGGACAGTTTCAAGTCAGGAAACTGTAATTGTATGAAGTTATGTATTTTATTTGCTAAATATATCCCACGCGGTTGAAGTCCCAGCAATACAGTATTATTAAAGGGATAATGATTTTCAATGATTTGAAAACCTAATCTACAAACAGTTATTTGTAAAACTTCAGATTGAAGGAGCGTGATAGAATCTGCCATTCTTTATAAGATATGCAAATTTATCCTTTTTTAGACATATCTAAGATGATTTTGTATTCCAATTCATCCACAGGCATAACACTTAACCTTGAATGCTTAATTAAAGGCATATTTGATAGTCCAGAGGTGTTTTTTATTTTCTCTAAACTAACAGGATTATTGAGTTTTTTAACACTTTTAAGTTCAATTGCTGACCAATCTCCAGATTCTGCAGTAGGATCAGCAAAAGCAGTCTTGGTAACCTTTGCAATGCCGACAATTTCCTTATCGGAAACACTATGATAGATAAGTAATAAGTCATTGACTTCCATTGCTCTGAGATTATTACGTGCTTGATAATTACGTACTCCATCCCATGTTCCATGACTTGGCTCGTTCGTTAAATCGTCAAAGCTATAGGTTTCAGGCTCAGTTTTTAAAAGCCAATATCTTACTTGTTTTTTTGTCATGAGTCAAAAATGAATGGATTTAGGTACAAATATCAAATATTTTCATATGATTATGGGCTAAAATATTCCTAATAAAGTAATTTGCATAATCTTATTTGGCGTAATGCTTAAAAGAGGCAATCATAAAAAATGAAAATAAAGAATAATTTTTATCCATTTCTGCAAAGTCTTTCAATCCTATTTTGCTTATTCCTAGGATTAACCTCCTGCAAGCAAGAAGAGAGTACCTTGGCTAAGCAAATTTGTAAAAAATGGAATACCATTTCAATTTCCAAAGATGGAACATCTGTAAAAAAAGTGGATTCTAATGATTGCTTATTGATAACATCAGGAGGTGATTTCAATTACGGTCTTAAGTTGGAACAAGTCAAAGCAAACGGTAAATGGACATTAATTGGAGATACACTTCAATTTTGTTACGAACCAAAAGACTCCATTCACGGTATAGATAGTCTTAATTATACCTCTAAAGGAGGTAATGCTACCATTCAGTATTACAATAAAGGAAATTTTATTGGTCAAAATTCAAAAAATGGATTTTTTCCCAACAAACTTATTAGAAACTATTTAATTACAAAAGTTACGCCTACCACGCTACAATTTTCGGAAAATGGTGTAACATATAGCTATCAATATAAAGCTTTAGATGACACAAGCAAAGGAGGATTCACGCTAAGTGGAATTATCAATGGATTAATAGGTATTGCTGGATTAACCTTAATCGGTTTTTTACTTTCCAATAACAAAAAAAGAATCAATTGGAGGCTCATTATAAAAGCATTGATTCTTCAGTTCATTTTTGCCTTTTTAGTATTAAAAGTCCCTTCCTTTGGGATTGTATTCGGCTCCATTGCAAAAGGATTTGTTACTATTTTGGATTTCTCTAAAAAAGGTTCAACCTTTTTATTTGGCGGATTGGTATCTAATACAGAATCCTTTGGATTCATTTTCGTTTTCCAAGTATTACCAACCATTATCTTTTTTGCAGCACTGACCTCAGCCCTATTTTACTTGAATATCCTACAGAAAGTGGTATTTGGGGTGGCTTGGGTGATGAAAAGAGCAATGAAATTAAGCGGGGCCGAAAGTTTAGCATCTGCGGCTAACATATTTGTAGGACAAACCGAAGCCCCTTTGGTTATCAAACCATACATTAGTAGAATGACCAAATCTGAAACAATGGCTTTGATGACGGGTGGAATGGCACACATTTCAGGTGGTGTATTGGCTGCATATATAGGGTTTTTAGGAGGTAGTGATCCTGAAGCTCAAAGACTTTTTGCAACTCATCTACTTTCAGCATCGATTATGACTGCACCAGGAACATTTTTCGCTGCTAAATTGATGGTACCAGAAACGGAAGTTTTTGATACTGAATTAAAAATTAGTAAGGATAAAATAGGGTCTAATATTCTAGATGCCATCGCTAATGGAACTGGAGAAGGATTAAAACTAGCTGTCAATGTTGCAGCTATGTTATTGGTATTTATAGCTTTTATAACAATGTTCAACTACATGACTACCAATTGGATAGGCAATTGGACAGGTTTAAATGATCTTATTGCAAAATCCACACACGGGAAAGTTAAAGAATTAAGCCTTGAATATATCTTAGGTTATGTGTTCTCTCCGTTAGCTTGGTTGATTGGCATCAGAGGAGAAGATGTAGGGAAAGTAGGCCAGTTATTAGGAACAAAAGTAATCTTAAATGAATTTGTAGCATACATCAAATTCAGTGATATGAAAGCACTATTTGAATCTAGAAAAGATATCATAATCACCACTTATGCCCTTTGTGGTTTTGCAAATTTTGCCTCCATCGGTATTCAATTGGGAGGAATTGGTTCCTTAGCTCCAGATAAACGTCCAATGTTAGCTTCCTTAGGAATAAAAGCTTTAATTGGAGGAACAATTGCCAATTTACTCTCTGCTGCTATTGCAGGGATAATGGTTTAGTCCTAAAGTTCTAGGTTTGTCTGTGACTCTGAAACTGATAGTGAGTTAAATAAAAATTTTGATAGGAATTCAGCTTCTTCCTTACCTAAGGCCAATTCCAAATCTGAGCTTTTAACAAAAAATATCGGGGTAAAAAATTCTGTATTCATTCCAGGAATAGTTCTTTTATTAGTAAGTGCAATAGCTAATGTTTCAACATTACCACTAAAACCACCTCCACCATAATTGAATTTATCCAAAGCAAACAATGCTTTCATATCCTTAGGATTGAAAGCAACAAAGGTATCTTTTTGAATTGGAAAATCAGGACGGTCAGGGTTTGGAAGTTCTATTGTAGTTGTTGTTCCACCAGCTTTTTTTACCTCTAAAGCTTGTAATTCCTGACTAAGTTTTTCATCTTTATAGACTTTTATCTTCACTGTTAATGCAACTTCATAAATTTTTTCCATATCGACCTTTAATCTTCCAGAGGAAAAAAGGAAACGTCCAGTTCCTGAGGAATCTAAGTATTTAATTAATCTTTGGGATATTAAGGCTTTGTCTGATTTTGAATCATTTGATTTATTTGCATTATTACAAGCAAATGCAAATGGACAAACAATAAGTAGAAGTAATATATTTTTTATCATTGGCTTAGTTTTTTTGACAAAATTAATTGGAAGCGTTTATAATTTGACCACCTTTTAGAAACTTTATCACCGATTTGCCACCGCGATTGTCCACAAATATTTGAGTATTGATTCTATTTTTGAGTTCCTCTACATGGGATATTATGCCAATCAATCGACCTTGGGATTGGAGATTTTCTAAGGTATCCATAACATCATTTAAACATTGAGGGTCTAAGGTACCAAAACCTTCATCTATAAATAATGTATCATACCTTAAATTCTTACCTGATATTTTAGATAAACTTAATGCCAAAGCAAGGCTAACCAAAAAAGATTCCCCCCCACTTAAGGTTTGCACAGACCGTTCCGCATCTGCTTGAAAGTGATCAATAATAAATATTTCAGGTAAATAGGTAGTGCTATCAGAAACTATTCTAGTTGAAGGAATTGATTTTGCTACTAAACTATACCTGCCAGATAATGTCTTTAGCTGTTCATTTGCATATCCAACCAAAACATTACAGGTTATATAATGGGCAAATGCTGTGAACCTTCCAACACAAATATAATTAAACATTAATTTCCAATCATTATAAATAGGTAGATGATAGGTAATCTGATTGTTTATTTTAATGTATTCCTCTTTTTTTGAATTATATATGGCAAGTTGTGCCAAAAACTCATTGGATTTTTTTTGTAAAACTTCTATCTCAATTTTGATTAAGTCTAAGGATTCTAATAATTCTTGTTCATTATCATTAAATCCTTTAGATAAAATTAATTCATGAAGTTGATCTTCGGTATCTTTTAAAGATCTATTTGAGGCTACAATTTTGTCTTGAATTGTTTTTAATAAAAGCTCAATTTTTGCTTTTTCTTCCAATGATAAAAGACTTGTTTTTACTTCAGTTATAGAGTTTAAACCTAAAAGTAAACCTTCAGAAATCAATTTTGATTCTAATAAAGTAATGTCGTTATCCAGATCATTTTTTTGTTGATTTAAACTTTGAATTTGACCACCTAAATTATCGAGTTCCGATTGCTTTAAATTGACATCTTTAATAGTTTCTTCCAATGCAGTTTTATTAGCCTCAAGATGTTCAAGCTTAGTTCGATAAAAATTGGTGATGGACTCCATATTTACCAATCCATCTTCCATAAAATACCTATTAAACTCCTCTCTTTTTTCCTTCCCTCTTTTATTAACTTCTAATACTTGTTTAAACAGAGAATCCATTTTATCAAATTCCATAACATAGGTATTTGCCTTATTAAATCGATTTGATTGGTTTGAGTGAAATTCAATTAATGTGTTAAAGGATTCCAGGTCCTCTCCTTCTGTCTCTAAATCCAACTCAGTTAAAGTTGAGGTGATGGATTTTTGAGTTTTTTCAATCGTGTCTTGATAATTATTTATTTGAAGTTTCCAACTTTCAATGTTTTTGGATAAATCTAAACTCTTGATGTCCAATTTTTGCCCTAACTGTATTTTGATATCCATCTTCTCCTTTAAAGCAATTAAATCATTATCCGTATGTAAAATGATTTTGGTTTTATTAGCTATAATTTCTTCTAGTTTATTGTCATTTTCTAAGGACAATTGTAGTTCCTCCACGAGATTATTAATTTGGTCGGTCATTTTTAAATCAGAATTAAGCCCTAAATCTTTAACTATGTAATGAATAGATTCAAAATTTTCTTTTATGGCTATTTCATAATTACAGACTTCATTTTTAAGTGTGGCACATTTTATTTTTATTTTATTGCATTTTTCATCAATCAATGAGATATCATTTTGCATTTTCATGATATCTTGGTCCACTTTAATTAACTCATTTTGATCCCATTCCTTTGTTAAACTAGCATTCTCTAAATGATGATCAACACTACCACAAATAGGACATGGCTTCCCATCAATTAGATCTATATTGATCTCTGATAGTTTTTGTACTAAAATAATTTCTTGTTTTGTGGAAGTTAAAACCTCCATTTGACTAATTAATCCAAATCTAGTCTCCTCGATAATCTTGATTTCTGACTCAAAGTTCAAATGTTCTATATTTAGATTATGAATTTTCGATTTTAAATGTTCAAACCCTTCAATTGTTAAACTTAGATTCCTTAAAGACTGGATTTTATTAATAATATTGTCCCTATCCGATTTTTTAATAGATTTTGATTGTATTATACTTAATTCTTCCTTTTCATTGTTCAAATCTGTTTTTAAGTCACTTATTTTGGTTGTCAAGCTATTTGATTCATCATTATTAGATTTTATTTCTTTTAAAACATTATCATAATTAATCTCAAAATTCACTAATTCTGAGAATAATTTTTCAACTTGTTCATTGGATTTAGACCAGGTATATAAAGCTTTTAATAAAGATTCTTGATATTGTGGATAGTCTTGATAATTGACTAATTGACGAATTACGTCTAAATTCAAATCATATTTTTCCACTAACTCTTCCCATTTTTGGTCCAATTTACTAGCTTCTAGATTACCAAAAATATCTTCCTTAAATCTTGATTTTAAATTTAAAAAGACCGAATTTGATGATTTGAGGAGTTCATTTAATTCATCATTACAAAACAGCGCCTTTTGATATCTTTCCTTAACATTATCAAAAATACCTTCCTCTTTTTTAAATTGAGTTTTCATTTCCTCCAAGGAATCCCTTAAGGTAATTAATACTAGATTGAGTTCTTTTTGCTTTGCTAAGGCATCTTCAAATATAAGGTTGTTGGCTTGCTTCTCCCTTAATTTATTATCCATTAAATTAAGATCCGACCTTAGGGGTTCTAATAAATTACTTTTGAAAAGTTTATCTACCTCTGGTTTTATTCCTTCTTTTTCAACTAATAATTGATTTAATTCTAATTTCTTTTGTTTGATGGATAAGCTTAAATCACTTATCTGTCTTAAGAGCGTCAGTTTGGCTTCCAAGGACAATTTTTTAATTCCCAAGTCAAGGATGGATTGCTTGACCATTTCATTCTCTAAATTAATTGCATTTAACTCCTCCTCATCCAATAATTTAATATTGGCTTTAATTTCTTCTAGTCTATCAAATTCCCTTTTAATTTCAATATACTTATCATTAGTTCTAATTTCTATTTGTTTTAGTACATCTTCATTTGTCAATTTGGCTAAAATTTGAACTTTATCTTTAGGGTCAGCTTTAAGGAATGCGACAAATTCCCCTTGAGGAAGCAGTATCGTTTTAGAAAAATGTTCATACTTTAAATTCGTAATTTGGTCTATCTGAGCATTAAAATCCGTGACCTTTTGACCGCTTATTAAATTATTAGTTTCATCAAAAAGTTTTGCCTCATTAAAATCGTTTTTATTGTCTTTTTTCCTCTTTCCCCATTCCCTTATAATCTTATAGGATTTGTCATTAATTGAAAAACGTAAAACGACTTTCGCGTTATAAAATCCTTTGGATATAGCTTCATTAACATCCTTTAATCTTGGAGATTTGTTGTATAGTGCGATGGATATGGCATCTAAAATAGTAGTTTTTCCAGCTCCCGTTTGTCCGCAAATAATAAATAAAGATTCCGTAAAAATATTTTTATCTTCAAAATTTATAAGATGAGTGCCTGACAAGGAGTTTAAATTGGTAATTTCAATGGATTGAATTTTCATTTTTATTTCTCTTTCTTCCTATTAAATAACTTGTTGAAATAATGCCTTTAAAACCTCCGTTTTTTGATGCCCATCTTCTAATTTCTTTTCCTCTAATAAAAGTTCAAAAAGCTTTTCTGGTGTAATTTCATCCACTGATTTATACTCTTTTAAAACTGAATTACTTTGTTCTAATAATTTTGTATTATTTTGGTCAGGATTTATATAAATTGTTTTCAAGATTAAGATTTTGTATTTCTCTTGAAATTGATTTTTCAAAAATTCGATATCTGATTTGGTATCTACATCACTAAAAGTCCAAGTAATCCAAGGAATGAAGTTCTCATTAGGATTTAATTCTGATAAGATTTGAGTCAATTTTTCCTCAAATTCTTTCTGATTGCCGTGGATTTGTTCGATAATTCTTGGTTGAAGAATTTGAAAAGAAGTAATAATCGGGTGATTTAATTCATCAAATTCAATGATGTAAACTGACTTGTCTGATTTTTCAGAAAAACTGAGTTTTAAAGGCGATCCAGAATAACGGATGTGTTCTTTTCCTTGAACCTTTTGTGCGGAATGAATATGTCCTAAGGCAATATAATCGTATTCGTTGGTAAAAACCTCTAAAGGAATTCCTCCAATATTTCCAGCATAAATTCTTCTTTCAGCCTCATTTTCATTGTCAACCATATTTACACCAGAAGCAAATAGATGTCCCATCAATATTTTAGGAACACTTTTTCCCTCTTTAATAGCATCAAAAATGGTGGAATGTATTCTCTGAGTGGCTTTTATAATATCTTGTTCAATTTCAAAAATATCAGAAGAATAGGAGTTAACATTCAATTCTTTGTCTCTTAAAAAAGGAACTGCACTGACAATCAATTCCAATTTTCCATCACTATTTTTTAGGTAAACATTGTGATTAGTTAGGTCATCCTCCAAGTTAGGAAAGATATAAATATTTAAAATTTCAAAAATCTCTTTAGGTGCTTTTAAAGTGTTAACGCCATCGTGGTTACCACCTGTGAGGACAATATGACTACAATCTGTTCCTTTGAGTTTAGCGCAAAATTGATAAAAAACCCTAATTGACTCTTGAGAAGGGCTGGCAACATCAAAAATATCACCTGATATCAAAAGCACATTAACTTCTTCATTATTAATGATTTCTAAAATTTGGTTTAGTATTAATTCTTGTTCAGGGAGTCTTTCTAAGCCCATTAATCTTTGACCGATGTGCAAATCGGCAGTATGTAATACTTTCATTTTTACTTTGTTTATGATTGGCTTTCAAATTTAGAAGTTGCGGTTTGGAATCTGAAATCAAATCAGTTAACAATTTCTTAACATGGTAAAGTAGTTGGTAATTAGGTAAATTTGCTTTAATTAAATTATTATAATGAAAAAATCATTACTCTTATCAATTCTATGCGCAATGTTGACGCTTTCCTCTTTTGGGAAAGTTGGGTCAGTTAGTGTGGCAAGATCAGCTGCTGCAAAATCAACAGTAACCGTAAAAGGTATTGTTACTACAAACACCGAATTAGGACCAATCATAAAATATTTGCAAGATGATTCTGCCGGTATTGCAATTTATTCTGATTCAGTAAAAAATTATAAAGCAGGAGATAGTATCATAGTTATCGGAGCATTAAATCCATATAATGGATTACCTGAGGTAACTGCAGTTACATCAACTAAATTAATATCCTCAGGAAATCCTGTTCCTGCACCAATTCAATTATCATTTACTAACGCATTTGATTTTAAATATGTGGGAATGTTGGTACAAGTTACAGGAGCAACTTTTTCTAAAACTGGATCATTTGCAGGAAACACAAATTATAAAATCACTGATGGAACCAATACTAATGATGTTAGAATAGTTAACTCAACTGATATTGTAAATGCACCCATTCCTTCTACTAAAGTGGATATCACAGGGATTATGAGTATTTTTAGCTCCACAGGAACTACCAGCGGATTCCAATTGCTTCCAAGAAGTAAAAAAGATTTCAATTATGGATTGGCTCCAGGATTTGCTACTGCACTTACTCAATCAAATATAACCAAATCAAGCTTTGATGTTTCCTTCACAACACTTAAAAAAGGAGACACTAAAGTTTATTACGGTTTGACTAACAAATTCGAATTAGGATCTAAATCAGATACTACCCAATCATTAGACCACAAAGTATCGTTAACTGGTTTAACTACTGCAACCATTTATTACGTAAAAGGAGTTACTACAGCAACAACTGGAGATTCTTCTGAATCATCTGTAGTTTTAATGGCAACTCAATCTAACTCTTCTGGAAAAATGTATGCATGTTTTGACTTAAAAGTAGATACTTCAAAAGCTAACTCCGCTTCTAACAAAGCAGTTCAATCTTACTATACATTAGATGATACAATTGCTGCGGTTATGAAAAGAGCAAAATCTACTTTAGATATTGCTATTTATAGTTTTGATTCTAAAAACTTAAGCCCAAGCTTAACAACTGCTATCAATTTGGCAGTGGGAAGAGGAGTAAAAGTAAGAATCGTGGCAGACGGAAGTAACGGAAATGCCGGTTTGACAGGTTTAAGCGTATCTGTTAAAGTCGTGAAAAGCCCAACAGGTTTACCTTATGGAATCATGCATAATAAATTTATTGTAGCTGACGTAGGTTCTGAGCAAGGTGCAACAGTATTGGCTGGTTCAACCAACTGGACAGACAATCAGTTATTCACCGATGCCAACAATATGGTGATTATTCAAGATCAAACTTTAGCTAAAGCTTATACTTTAGAATTCGAGGAAATGTTCCTAAACAATAAATTTGGTCCAGATAAAACAGATAACACTCCTCACTTATTTAATATTAACGGAAATTTAGTTGAAGCATATTTTAGCCCTTCAGATGGAGTAACTGCTAAGGCAGTAAATACCATTAAGACTGCAGATAAGGAAATGGAATTTGCTTTTAACCTCATTACAAGAAGTGATATTACAGCTGCAATCAAAAACCAATATTACAACAGCAAAATATTTGTTGCTGGTGTAGTGGGAGATACTGGTTCTGGTGGAGGAACTCAATATTTAGCTTTAAAAGCATTGTCTAATAAAACAGTATTCTTGTTTACAGGAAAAGGAATTTTCCACCACAAATACTTTTTAGTTGATGCAAATACCCCAAGTTCAGACCCAACCGTATTTACTGGATCTTACAACTTTTCTACTGCAGCAGAATCTAAAAATGACGAAAACGTTTTAATCATTCATAACGCTAACATGACCAATCAATATTATCAAGAATGGGCGTCAAGATATAAAGACAACGGAGGAAGTGCTTACTTTACTCAAGTTGAAGATCAATACAACACTTCCAATAAAGCTTCTGTTAAATACAGAATCAATGGAAATCAAATTGAATTGTTAATGGAAGATAATCAATCTTCTAACTATCAAATCACTATGATAGACTTAAACGGAAGAGTAATCAGCTCTAATTTCTATAAATCAGTTTCTGGAACTAACCTAATTTCATTGGAAGGTGCAGAACTTAAAAATGGTTTATACATCATCAACTTACAAAGTAACACAGGTTTTAGTCAAAGCATTAAAGTTCCTGTTTTAAGATAAGGATTAAATCCTGCAAAATCTAAATAAAAGCCCTCTGATGATTAAAATCAGAGGGCTTTTTTGTTATTTATTATAATCTATTTTATACTTAAATAGCAATATAAACCTCCACTGCATGTGGGATAATACTAAACTTAGCATCCTTGGTGAATCCTGCTGGTTCACCGTCTATATGAACAGGAAACGGCGTCGAGGACGTAATTCTGTAATTAGTCCCAAGATCAGAAGTGGTAAAGGAATTAGTTTCTATTTTTCCACTAGAAAGCTGTCCTAAAATATTAACCGTTTTAGATAAAGGAAAAGGTTTAATCAATGTAAAATTGAGTTTCCCATCCAAAACCGAGGCAGAAGGGGCAATTTTTACATCATTTCCATATTGATTGGCATTCGCGATGGTCAATAGAAATCCCTCTGAGGTGATAATAGTTTGGTTGGCCAATTCGATTTCAAAAACTGGGGATTTATATTTTGTCAATGCCTTAAAAGTTTGTGTGGCATAACCAAACAACCCTCTAGTGCCAGAAGTCGCGAAAGCGTGTGCTACTACAGCATCAAATCCACAACCGGAAGTACAGAAAAATGGTTTTCCGTTGAGGATTCCTACATCTATCGGAACGTTCTGCCCTGTAAATATCAATTGGATGGCCTTAAAGGGGTCTAAAGGGATTTTTAAATGCCTTGCCAATCCATTTCCACTTCCAAAAGGGATAATCGCCATAGGGATTTTTTTATTAATCAAAGCAGATCCGATTAAATTGACTGTACCGTCCCCTCCTACAGCAGCAATAATGTCATATTTGAGAGAATTAATCATGGCCAAAATCTCTTGCCATTGATTTTTCTTCTCCCAAATCGCTATATGAATTTCAAATCCTAATGGATTGATTTTATCTAAATAGTCAATGAACTTTTTCTTAGACTTTCCGCCGCTAATCGGATTGATTATAAAAAGAACCTTTTTAGGAACATCTTCTTCTGTTTTCATAAATAATTAACTCCTAAATAATGGATTCGATATGGTCTAATAAAAATGAGTCTCCTTGATTGAGCCATTCCCTAAAAGCAGGTGCGGTACTGTTATATTGGGGCATATAATCAATCAATTTTTGGATATTAAATGACGAATCATATATTCCAGCACCACATTGCTGGGCGTCCCTGCTATTACAAAATTGTTCAAAATGTCCTTTAACAGGAATCATAAGTGCAGGTTTGCCTAAATACATTGCCTCGGCTACGGACTCAAATCCTGCCGTACAAACCAATCCAGAACAAGTCGCCATTTTATTGAGGAAGTTAGTGTCATGTAATTTGTGTGTAAAAAGTCCAGGTTGAATCTCTTGTCCATCCACGATGTCCTTTTTGTCTGTAAAGCAATGAATAGGATAAGTTGGATTCTTTTTATGAAAGTCAATCACTTCTTGTAAATAGCCTTCATTAAGTAGATAAACTAGGATAAATTTATCATCTTCTACCTTGGGTTCAAATAATTCTGGACGCAAAATGGGTGGAATTACAACAATATTGTCCTTCACTAACTCTTTTAAGGGATAGAGGCTTAATGCAAACCTTTTCACTGCCTTATTCGCAGTGAGTAAAGTAAACATTTTAATAGCAAGCATATCAGTTATGTTTCCTCCGTGGAATTTATACTCAGGATGATGAAATACATATTGATGCGCAATACAAACCGTTTTTACATCAATGTTATTTTTCATATTCATCCACCCGATCAAAGGCTCATAAAAATTAACCAATAAATCAGGTTTATATTTTGAAATGGAATCCTGAATCGTTTGCATGGACTTCTTAAATATTCCTAATTTATTGAAATTCACTCTCAATGTCCTCGGGATATCTAATCCTTTTGCATTTTTGTCCATTACAAAATTTGGACTTTCTACCTCAATGATTTCAGCTCCAATTTTTGCTTTAAAAAATTCTGGAAGCATCCTCAATGGACTTTTGCCAATGATAACGGCTGGCACGTGATATCCAGCAGCTTCAAGTTTATTTTTGAGTGCTAAACTTTGGGTTAAATGTCCCCTACCCTCTCCTTGGATGGCAAATATGATTGTTTTTTTCAATACGTTTTAAAGATTTAATACTACAAAGCTACCTTAGGAATGGTATAGTCAGGTTGAGGAGTAAAATCGCCCAAATCAATGGAAGGCGTATAATTGGATTTGATTTTTAAAGTATCCTTCTGTGCTTGATTTTCTAAATCCCATTTAGCATATTCTATTACTTCCCAAGTATTGTCAAAATTTTCTACCAATCCGGTCATACTTTCTACCCAATCTCCAGAATTTAAATAATGAATTCCATCAATCATTTTATTGGCAGGTTGATGTATATGGCCCGTAATAATACCATCACATCCTTTATTTTTAGCTATATCAGATAGTTGTTCTTCAAAATCAGTGATAAAATTGACCGCTTTTTTTACTTTATTCTTAATCATTTGAGAGATGCTGTAGTAAGGTAGCCCTTTTTTAACCCTGTAATGATTATAATGTCTATTCAACCATAATAGGAAAGTATATCCAACATCACCTATTTTTGCTAACCAGGTCATTTTAGTGGTGATAGTATCAAAAATATCCCCATGGATGACATAATATTTTTTATCACCGGATTGCAAATAAAATTCCCTTTGGATGGAAAAATTACCCAAAGTAAATGGCATGATTTCGTCTAAAAAATCATCATGATTTCCTCTTAAATAAACGATTTTTATATTTTTATCGGAAATAAATTTCAGTATTAATTTAAAGAAACGGGAATGTTTTTTCTTCCATTCTCCAGATTTTTTTAGTTGCCAACCGTCAATAATATCTCCATTTAAGATGATGGTCTCTGCAGGGTGAGCCTTTAAAAAACGAACTACCTCCTTTGCCTTGGACGATTTAATTCCTAAATGAAGGTCAGATACAACAACTGTTTTATACTTAAACATCAAAAAAATATGGATTAGTCTTAATGTACACAAAATTAAACATATTGACCAAGTGCCAATGTTTCCGATTTGTTAACAAAACATTACCACAGTATTAAATTGACAATTTGATAGCTTTGTGGATAAAGCAGAAGCCTTTTTATTCCATTTTTTGATTCAATTTTGTACAATGAATCGCTTTGTAGTTTTTTACTTGACATTATTACTTACATTATTATTTTCAAACTCAGATGCTAAGGATAAAAATTCAATATTAAGTGGGCCATTATTAGGTGATGTGGAACATAGAAGTGCCATCATCGTTTTTGAACTAGCCCAAGTTCCAGGCAAATCCATTGAAGTTTTGGTCAATAAATCAGATCAAGGTAATAAAGAGGTCATTGCTTTTAGTCAAGACCCAGATAAAGGAAAAACCGTTTTCAAATTTGAACTAGGCCCTCTGGAAATGAATACGCAGTTTGACTATCAAATCAAAGTGGATGGACAAATACTACCAAATAAAACGACATACTATCATTTCAAAACAAAAGAACTTTGGGAATGGAGGAAGGATGCCCCAGATTTCAACTTTGTTTTTGGGAGTTGTCTTTACTTAAATGATTCGCTATATGACCGTCCAGGAAAACCTTATGGTGCGCCAATCAAACAAATAGCTAATTCCATTGCTAAGGACACCGCCTCATTTATGATTTGGACTGGAGATAACTTTTATTTCCGTGAAGCCGATTACTCCTCTTTAAGTGGACTAAAATATAGGTGGCGTCATGATAGGGCAACATCAGAAATACAAGAAATGCTTAATATCCGTCCTAATTATGCTATTTGGGATGATCACGATTATGGAAATAACGATGCAGACGCTTCGTTTAAATTCAAAAAAGAATCATTGGAGCTTTTTAAATCCTATTGGGGAAATCCAAGTTATGGAACAGAATCCATCCCTGGCATTTTCACTAAATTCAGTTATTCGGACTGTGATTTCTTTTTATTAGACGATAGATATTACCGTAGCCCTGAGGATTTTATAGACTCGATTAATGGGAAACCCAATCCAGAGAAGATATACTGGTCAAAACCTCAAATAGATTGGTTGATGTATGGATTGATACAAAGTAAAGCTAAATTCAAATTCATTGTTAATGGAAACCAAATCAATAACAACTTTATTGTAGCAGGGGAAACTGTTGCTCATTACAACTTTGAGTATAACTACTTAATGACCGCTTTAAAAACCAACAATATCAAAGGAGTTGTTATGTTATCAGGAGACAGACACTTTACCGAACTTTTAAAAGTGACTAATCAACTAAACTATCCATTATATGAGTACACCAACTCCCCTATTACTTCTGGAAGCTTCAAAGGTATTCTAAAAAGTAAAGAAGCGAACAATCCGTTAAGAATCAAAGGAAGTGTTTACACAGACCAAAACTATGGAAAGATAAAAGTTTACGGTAAAAAAGGAGACCGTCAACTGGAAATCAACACCATATCACCAGAAGGAAAAGTCTTATTTAGATATGTTATTTTAGAAAAGGAACTATATATAAATGAACAAACAAAATGAATTAGATTTGCAGGCATACTTTTTGTATAGTTTTCAAATAGATCGTTGTTAGACTTTAAGAAAAATAAATTTACAGCTGTTCAACTGCTCTTGGTTTCCGGTATTTTGGTTTCCATTTTAAGCGGGATGATAAACTATTATTATTTTCAAGAGAAGGATAAAACACAAAAATGCGTAAAACATACAACGAAAGTCATTGGATGTGCTAATCGACTTGATAGAGCCATAGATGAATCTGAATTAGGTCAAATAGGATATTTACTCACCTCAAACCAAATATACCTTGAAAAATACCAAGAAGCCAAAAAATCTATTCCTCTTTTGTTAGATAGCATTGGCAGTATGACCATTGATAATCCATTACAACTGAAAATAATTAGACAAAAACTAATACCTCAAATAATTCAAAAATTGGAGGAATTTGATTTTACTATTAGATTAATCATGCTAAATAAAAATGATTCTGCAGTTAAAATTGTCAATTCTGATGTGAGTCATTACACCATAGGACTAATTAAAAAAGAACTTAAGCATTTTATTTATAACGAAAACCAACTTAAAATTGAACGTGAAAATCAATTAGTAAGTAATTATGAAAATTATGATTTAATCGTTTATTCAAGGTTCATATTTGTTATTCTTGTATTAGTAACTGCCTTAATTACCATTAAAAGACAAGAGACTAATAACAAAAAACTTATTGATGAATTAAATCAATTTAATCTTCAGTTAGAGGAAAAGGTTATTGCAAGAACCAAGGAACTAGAAATTGCAAATATTTCAATGGTTAAAAATATTAATGACTTGGAGGACTTTAATATCCGTATTTCTAGAATGAATGAAGAGAAATCAAAATTTTTAAGTATTGCAAGTCATGACTTAAAAAATCCAATTAATGCAATTATGGGATTGACATCTCTTCTTAAAGAAGAAAACGAAAACTTCAATCAGGAACAGAAAGACTATTTGAATTATATTGAGGAATCCAGTCAAAAAATGACTTCACTAATCAACTATTTACTGGACATAAGTAAAATTGAATTAGGTAATCAAACCCTAAGGTTAGAGGAGGTTGACATCACTCTTATAACTGAATCCATTATTTATACCTACCAACAGTCAGCTAAAAAGAAAGGATTCAAAATAATATTCAAAAGCGACTTTAGAGGTAAAACCTTAGTTACTGACAAACATAGAATTAGTCAACTATTAGACAATTTATACTCTAATGCCATTAAATATGGACGTCCAGGAGGTATTATTCAAGTCACATGGGAAGACAAGGGTCTTTATTGCCGATTAGAAATCTTTAATGAAGGTGAGGGAATCAAAGAAGATGAACTTCCTTTGTTATTTGGTAAGTTCCAAAAGTTGAGTACTAGACCAACGGGAGGTGAATCCTCTTCAGGTTTAGGACTTTCCATAACCAAACAATATGTGGAAGAGTTAGAAGGTACTATCCGATGTGTGAGTGAACTTAGTAAAGGCACTTCCTTTATAGTGGAATTACCTAAATAGGACTACATCCTATCTACAGTAGATATTCCTAATAATCCAAGATTAAATTCAATTACCTCAGCTGTCTTTTTACAAAGGATTAACCTAAATTGACGTTTATCCAAATTCTCCTCATTCAATACTGAACAATTTTGGTAAAACATATTGAATGTTTTAGCTACTTCATAAACATAATTGGCAATTACTGCAGGACTAAAATTCTGACTAGCATCCCATAATATTTCAGATTGCTTATACAACTGCCTTAATAGTCCAATTTCTTCTGTTTTTAATTCCTTTACCTCGATTTTAGAAATTGAAAAGTTGTTCACTTTTCTAAAAATGGATTGAATCCGCGCAAAAGCATACATTATAAACGGACCTGTAAATCCTTGTAGTTCAATGGATTCTTTCGGGTCAAATAACATTCTTTTTTTAGGATCTACCTTTAATAAAAAGAATTTCAAAGCAGACATTCCGATTTTATTATATAGATTGTTCTGCTCGTCAATATACATATCGGTTGTTTTACCCAATTCTAATGTAGCCTCTTTAGCAGATTGAATCATTTCTTCTATTAAATCATCAGCATCTACCACAGTACCTTCTCTAGACTTCATTTTCCCTGAAGGTAAATCCACCATTCCGTAACTTAAATGGTATAATTTATTCCACCAAGGACGATTTAACTTTTTAAATATTAGGGAGAGTACCTTAAAATGATAATCTTGCTCATTACCTACAACATAAATCATTAAATCCGCCTTAAACTCATCCATTCTAAGCTGAGCGGTACCTAAATCCTGAGTGATATAAACAGAGGTCCCATCCCCTCTTAAAAGCAATTTTTCATCCAATCCTTCATCGGTTAAATCTACCCAAATCGATTTATCTTCTTTTTGATAAAAGGCCTTTTTCTCTAGACCCTCCATTACAATGGATTTACCTAGAATATAGGTTTGAGATTCATAATAAATTTTATCAAAATCAACTCCTAATTTTTTATAAGTGATTTCAAAACCATCATATACCCACTGATTCATTTTATTCCATAAATCGAGTGTTTCAGGGTCATTATCCTCCCATTTACGGAGCATATCTTGAGCCCCAATAAATATTGGTGCTTTTTTCTCTGCTTCCTCTTTACTAAATCCATTATTTTGGATTAAATTTTCAATTTCCTCTAAATATATTTTATTAAATAAAACATAATATTTCCCTACTAAATGATCCCCTTTTATTTGAGCAGATTCAGGTGTTTCATTATTTCCAAATAATTGATATGCAATCATTGATTTACAAATATGAATGCCTCTATCGTTTACAATGGATACTTTTGTCACTTCGTTTCCGGTAGCTTTTAAGATTTCTCCAACGGAAAATCCCAATAAATTATTCCTAATGTGTCCTAAATGGAGTGGTTTGTTGGTGTTTGGAGAGGAATACTCCAGTATTATTTTTTGTTTAGGAGGTAAACTTATTTCTTCATTTATGGATTCGACCCAAAAATTAAAATCTATACTTAAATTAAGGAAGCCCTTAATGATATTATAATTTAATACTTCCTTAATATTTTCAACTAGATATTGACCTAATATTCCTGCTGCTTCTTGAGGATTTTTTTGAAGATGTTTTGCCAAAGGGAAAACTACCAAGGTAAAATCACCTTCAAACTCTTCTTTTGTGTATTGAATGGTAACATCCTTAGGATTTAATTCAATCGATAAAGAATTTTTAAAATAATCTAAAATACAATTCTTTATTTTTAATTGAAACTTCATATTATTTGAATAAATTATATTTTAATATACAATAAATAGCTCTAACGCCATCTTTCCATCCAATTTTTTTCCCATCCTCATAAGTTCTGCCATAATAACTGATACCTACCTCATAAATCCTAATTCTAGGAATTTTAGAAATTTTGGAGGTAACCTCTGGTTCAAATCCAAATCGTTTTTCTTCTAATATAATGCCTTTTATCACCTCTGAACGGAATACTTTATAACAAGTTTCCATATCTGTTAAGTTTAGATTGGTAAAAGCATTCGATAGGGTAGTTAGGAATTTATTCCCTATGGAGTGCCAAAAGAATAATATTCTGTGTGGATTGCCGCCCATAAATCTACTACCATATACAACATCCGCATTGCCTTCTAATATTGGCCTAAGTAAAATATTATACTCATTCGGGTCATACTCTAAGTCTGCATCTTGAATAATGATTATATCTCCTGTCGCCTTGTCAATCCCTGTATGTAGTGCTGCACCTTTTCCCTTATTTATTTCATGTGAATAAAAAGTAATTGGTAAATCAGGATTATTTTTCACATATTGTTCAACTGCTTGTATTGTATCATCTGACGAGCAGTCATTTACAATAATGACTTCTTTTATTATATTATCACTAAGCTCTACCTTTTTTATTTTGTCTAATATTAAGTGAATTGTTCTTCCCTCATTATAGGCAGGTATGATAATGCTTAATTTATTCATTATTGGCAAATTTACATTTATTTAAGGATAATGGCGGAATTGCCATCATTCTCAGACTTAAAATCCTACTTTAGTGGATTTCCCTTCGTTTTTTAGGCTGTGCCACAATAGGAGCATTTCCAAACAAGCCTGAGCTGCTTCTTGTCCCTTATGTCCTTCCTTACCTCCGATTCTATCTTGAGCTTGTTCCAAATTTAAAACAGTCAAAACTCCAAAAATCACAGGACGCATATATCTCATGGATAAATTAGATATCTGTTTAGTTACTGAATCCGCTATATATTCAAAATGAGGTGTTTCTCCTTTTATTAGACATCCTAAACAAATT
>Ga0114962_10000955_pt1 | contig 25015 bp, 28 predicted proteins | sample C_130820_MF_Meta_FD_87017 | JGI IMG/M metagenome (GOLD analysis project Ga0114962, IMG submission 87017) | Freshwater microbial communities from Lake Croche, Canada to study carbon cycling - C_130820_MF_MetaG | ecosystem: Environmental > Aquatic > Freshwater > Lake | place: Lake Croche, Canada... | reverse complement strand
TCACATCCACTACAACCATTTCCTACTCATTGTGGTGATATTGTTGGAGTTGTATAAGGTGTAGTAATCCCAGATGTTAAAATAAATAATGTATTAATTTCACTATTTATAAAAGCTACTTCTGAATTAAGTGCAGTATATTGCGTAATTAATGTATTTGTTTTTTGCCCAACCAAAACTAAATAATCATATGGATATAATGTATATACCGGATTACCGTTAGAATCTGTATAAATTAGATTACTAGGTAAATCTATTTTCGTATTTGGAACCCAAACTGGAATTATTGTTGGCATTTTTTAAATATTAACGTGTAGATACTCCTGCGTTTAAATTTGCTTGTTGCGCTTGTAAAGCAGCTATTTGTGTTGCTTGATTACATATACAAGTCATCATTATTTGTAAAACATCTACTAATTTTGTAGGTTGATCGCAACTAGGACATGGTGTATAACAACAGCTAAGGTCTAAAGTAGATAAATCTAAAAGACCATTAAGATAACAATACTCTTGACCTAATTTATATATGACATCGCTAACTGTTTGATTTGCACAACTAGGTTGGCACGGCAACGGTGTTCCCTGATATGGAACGCAGTTAGACGATATTGTAGTACCGCAGTTGTTACTTTTTGAATTTGCTATTAAAGGTTCCATTAGTTTTGATTATCTATTTGAACATCTTTTGGAATATCATTAGGCTTGTTATTGGGTAGGTCTTGCGGAGTAGTTACAACAAATTTTGCAAGAAACGCAGAACCAGCACCAATTATACAAAGATTAGATCCAATTACAGCTAAAGGCAATCCGGATTGAAAATTAGGTAAAGCTAATAAACCTAACAATACTCCCCCAAAACCAGTGCAAGCTAAACCTATTTTGATTACAATTCTAAAAAACCACGGAACTTGCATTCCAAATCTAGTCTTGGCTTCTTGAAACCAATTTTGCCTTTTTTGCATTTTAATTTTGTTCTATGTACAATACTCTACTATCTAAAGATTTCACGGTATCGTGCAACATATCTACTCTATGAAATAATCCAATTATACGCTCATCATTTTTTCCGTTAGAAACAATTACTTCTCTAATATCTTTATTCATTTCTTTTATTTCTTTGTTAGTATTATCTTGACTGCTTTTTATTCCATTTAAAATAAAAATTGCAATTGTAGAAAGGATAGATAATACAACACCAATCACAGCGATGAGTACATTCATTTATTTGAGTTTTATAGTTATGGAAGTACACCAACTAAAAGATATATATCAACAGATCCAGCAGTAGCAGCGTTCAGTAATCCGACTGTGGCTGTGGCAGTGAGTGTTATTGAAGTAGTAGATGAGGTACTCTCTATGCCAGGTAATATATTAGGTGCAGCCAAAGTGAATCCTGTGAATACATTAGTGGCTACAGTATACTTCAGATGACTGCTTGCTATACCTACAGACACTGTATAAGTAGCTATAGTACCTCCAGCAAATGCTACAGTAGGGATTACCTGACATCCTGTTATAACTCCTTTTGCAGGTAATAGATAACCCGATGCAATAGTATTTGCTGCACCTGCTGTACTGAAATCAGTGAAAGTCTTAGTAGCTACTTTGACCCATTGAGGAACTGGAGTGAGAGCAGTAGTGATGTCAGATGTCATTGCATATGTACCATCCTTATCTGGTTCTACTCTAGCTCTTGATGCAGTTAGATTAGATAAGTTGGTTATAACATTTTCAGTAGACGTACCTTTAGTTATAGTACGAAGACTATCACTAAGTCTCCATGTGATACTATTCCCCATAGAGTTTATATCACCAAATGCTACATTGAAAGTTGAACTTGCTTTTATTACAGGATTTCCTGAAAACTCAACTACAAATTGACTAGTGGGGTCATACACAAGACCACTACTACCAGTAAGTAGATTACTACCATCTCCATACCCTATATAGGTAGATGTGAGAGTTGGTGTTCCTCCACCACCTCCAGATCCATTTGACAATATGGTCTGCGTTAAGGCATTAATGCGTCTCTCCAAATATTGTTCAGCCTCTATAAGCCAATCAACTTTATCAACTAAACCTAAATATTGTGGATTTGGAGTCATGTTAAATATAGAAATAATTTATGTTTAAAGTTCGCGTACCACTAAAAAGACTCTCGTAATAGAAAATAATTCCACCTGTAGTTGCAACAGCATTTAAAGTTACAAATCCGTCAATTGATGGATTGTTAGTAACTTGTGCAAAGGCAATTACAGGTGTAACAGATAAAGGAATTGTAATTGATTGAAATGAAGCTCCTGAAGTGGCTATTGTAACTGGAGTAGAATATGTTCCTACATTAAACGCTCCATAAGTTCCTAAATATTGTATAATACCATTTAAACTAGTATTTAAGTTTGCACCAGTAATACTGTCAGTACCATTAGTATTAACATTACTATTAACAAAACTTGTTAAACTGGCTATTGATGTAAACGGCATAATAATTATTTAAAAAAATCTGAGTTAAAATCTGAATTGAAATCACCTACTCCAGTATATTTACAATTGGTTGGTTGATTACAAATACTTAATTGTACAAAAGGAAATTTAGGATTAGGATTTAAAGAGGCTCGTTGTGAGATAACACAATCTTGTGGCATGTGGCTTGAAGTACATTGAGCGCAACAATCACTTAATTGTTGATATCTAAGTATCATAAATGCCATCCAAGCAAATTCTGGTAACAATACATTACAATTTAAATCAATGCCCCAGATTGTCTTGTAAGCAAGTTTTTTAAATGTATTGCAAAAATTACCAATTACTTCAGATCTATGTTGTAAAAAGTTTATCAAGGATTTTGTTTTGCTTGTTCTTGTTGGCGTTTTATTTCTAACAATTTCTTTTCATATTCTGCCACGCAAGCAGCGCAACATTGATTTCCGTTGGAGGCTATTCTCTTTTGACATGAACAGCCCAAAGTTCGTTTACAATTGTTACAGGCATCCATATTATTATTGGTTTGGTTTTATTTTAGTGGCACTCATGACAACCACGACTTATATTTTCTAATTTTTGTTCGGCGAGTCTATACATTTGTACACCATCACTATACTCGTGTTTGTCTTCTACTAATGCTTTTGCAGTTTGTATTTGTTCCCAGATAAGCTGCATTTCTCTAAGTAAAACTAATTTATCGTTGGTAGGATCACAAGGAACATTGTTTATCCAACAAAGTGTTTTTTCCCAACGATTCATTATGATTACTATGCGTAACATATTGTATTCTACAAACACTTTATCTCCAGGGCTTACGGAATATCTGAAGTGATATATGCCATCTGGTATAATAGGACAAGTTGAACCACATCCAGTTGTTAACATTCCTAAAGTACAGGCATTTAAAAACAATCTAAATTGCTTAGACAATCCTGTGTAAACTGTTGCTGTAGTATAACCTGGGGGAATTATTTCAAGAGTAGGGCAATTGAACGGAATAGTAGAACTATAAATAGAACTATCTTCTACTCGAAGTATTCCCTCATTAGTATTTTCAGGAAAATCTAAATATAATTTATGTTGATCCACTAATAAAATATAAGCAAAATATGTGAGAAATCCAAATGAAGTAAAAAAGCTCTAAATCCTATTTTTCTATAAGACTTAGAGCTTTCGGTATTAGTATTTAGTTATTAGTAAGACTCTAATGTTACATTACTACCAGCAGCAGTCAAACTTGTTGAGATTATACCTGTAAATACATTGGTTGCAGTGCCTGTTGGAACATAGAACACAGCTTCCCATACACGATCATTGTCTGCAGGTTTTGGGTTAAAATAATCAGTATTCAAGTATCTTATATGAATTTCATCGTAAAGTGCTGAACGAGTTACATTTGTAAGACAAACATCATCTTCAGTTTCACGCATCCTGAACAGATCAATTTCGTAACCGTCAGGGAAGTTTTCCATTAGATACCTACGATAGGTAATCCATTCTCTTACAACTGAATCCCCAAGACCAGATACTTGCTGTGGAGACTGAACAGTTGTCACCATATTAGGTACTGAAGTATTAATAGTAGTTCGTACTTGACAAGGATCAGAATCCAACCCATCGTCCATACGCAAAGAAGCATATATCAGAAGAATATCTACATAGTAATAATCAGAAGGTGTAAAGGTACAGTTGTTAAATCTTGTATCTACATATGCCGTTGTAAGTTGCAGAGCAGCTACTACACTTCCTGCTGTTGCGGTTGTATTAGGAACATAAGTTCCAGAAGCAGCACCAAGACCAAGTGAAATATCGTAAGCAGAATATATCTGAGATTTAACACTTGTATTATAAGTATATGTTCCGCTGCCTGCACCACCTGTCAAAGTACCGTTTATATATATTACAGGAGCAAACATTGTAGACAAGATTGGGTCTTGTTTAATAAAGTCTGACCAAGAAAGCATTACTGTTGCAGCATCTACCAATTGACCAGTACATCCTGACTGACAATTACCACCACAACAACCTGTATAAGCCTCTACATCACGATAAACCTCATGACCAAAGACACGCAGAGCAGCTTCACCCTTAGCTTCCAACAGAAGCCTGTAGAATGTTCCACACTGGAATGTTGGGCCTACCTGAGAAGTTGTACCAGTTGTTGTCTGATCCCAACCAACAGAGATTATCATTGGAGCAGCAGCTTTTGCAGTCTTTTTCCAAAAACGCTGTATACCACGAATTGGTATTGTATGCGTTTTATCAGACATCTTATAACCACCTAGACCAGGAGCTATATTCTCCACAGTATGATAAGATCCTTCAGCAATTATAATATTTTTGGTAGTTGCTGTACTGATAGATGTGCCTATAATGCTGTTTGTTACAGTAAAGACACCGAGTTGACCAGTAGTTAATTGGTCAGTAGTTCCACCAGAAGTTTCCAAATTAATTGCGCCACCAGTTATTGCTGGAAGAAAAACTTCTCTAAAAGAACGAGTTCCGTAAGACATATTGTTTTATTTTATTTTTATTTAAGTATTGTGTTGTTCTGCTTGAAGTAAATTTGTAGCAGTCTGTTGCATTTCAAGATCTTTAGCTATTATTGCCGCAGCATCTTCTATTATTAGTTCTATTACTGTATCTCTGAATTCACATTCAACATTTGCTAAAGATTGAATTCCTGTTTCAGTATTTGTACATCCTAGAAATTGTACTGGTGTAGGAGTTCTATAATAAATTACTTTTGGATCTATTATTTCAAACTTTTCATCTGTATAAATTCTAACTTTATTACCAAAGAATGTAGCAAATGTTTCTGCCCAATCAAAATTTGGATTTTTATTAGGGTCTTTAAGTAAGATATCTACATCAGATTCTTGCGCAATGTAAACTGTTAATCTTCTAGCTGGACAACAAGAATCTTTTTTTGCTTGTGCAGATATTCTTGCAAATATTATATAATCTTCTGGAAAATCGCAGGATTCATAATATAGTTTCTTATCTGTATAAGTTGTTTTCCAAGTAACTAAAAGATTTTGCAGATCTGCTATGGTTTGAGAAGAATCCTCTCTACCTACTCTTTTCTGATTTATTGCGTTTACTTGTCTGCGAACCCATTCACGCTGAGCTTTATTAAAAGCTTCTTGAATTTGCCAGCATTGTAAGTTGTCAAAATCTTCTGAATCCAATTTGTTGATCCTCTGTTTTACTTTAAGTTGCAGAAGTTCATTTGTCATTGGAATTAGTTATTTAGTTCGTTATCTACTTTTGCTTTAAGTCTCTTTAGAATGTCTTGATTCAAAGGATTTTTTAGAAACTGTACTGCATCTTCGACTGTTCTACCCACTGGTACACCGTCTTCCATGAAATATATAGTACCCGTTCTATTTGTTTTATCTTCTATTCTGTGGTCTAAGAAACGATATTTAGTTGCACATTTTACTATGGAACGTATTGCAAGTTCTTCACCAGAAAGATTGCACAAATCCAAAAATTTCTGTGCAGACATCCTTTTATTCTTTTCCCAAAGTTCTCCATCTATACCTCTATCCATATTAAGATAAACTATATCTGCTGGAGTAGAGCGTTTGTATTGAGTTGGATCAGGGTCAAAATTACGTGCAATAAGAAGCAATCGTTCTATATCTGTATCACGAAGATCATCCAGATGAGATTTGGCTTTATTTACAATCTTACGATATTCTGTATTGATTGCCGCAGTATTTTCTAATTTATCTAAGTAAAACTTAGGAGGATTTGGATAAGGCCAGCTATATGCATCTTCAAGTGATGGTGCAATCAAAGCTTTGTAACCACCTGCGCGAATTGCCCTTTCTACCAAGATATCCATTGGATTACTCATATCCAAAAACATACCCGCATCTGTCAATTCTAAAGTAAACCCTTGAGGATATTCTTTATCATTGCCCCAAAATGAAACATTAGTAGGAGAAAGTTCAGAACATTGTTTCCAGAAATCTTTATTCTTTATAGAAGGATCTACTGGATCACCGCCAAATAGCATTTGATGAACTGTTGCTATTGTATCTCTAATGTCTTTCTTTGCTGCATTGCGCTCTTCTTCAGACATTCTCTGTAGCTCAGGCGCAGATTCATCTAGACCATTTACTACTTTATAAACTGCTTCTTTTGTCAGGGTTCCAGGGGTTACTTCTTTTATAAAGATTGTATCTTTTTGAGAGGCTCCATCAAATATAGACATTCCATATCTTTCAAGACCTGAATTACTTACATTTGGATTAACAAAGCATTTTATGGCTACGTTAGAACGAGTCTTTGGCTTTAGTGTTGCTTGCATTTTATTGGTTTTGGTTTTAATTAAGAGACTATAATAAAATATAGTTTATTTTTAGGACTTTTCCAAATAACAGGATACTACTAAATACCCTGTTATTTGAATTGGATTCTTGATTACAATGAGTAACCAGTTACGGGGTTCTTCATCACTATCTTCAACACCTTCGTAGGATCCTTTACCCATATTGCCTTGTGTGGTTGACGCATGAATACTTTGTAGCCAAAATCTCCACCACCACCTTGGTAGCCAGATGTACGACCCATGTAATCCATGTTACCATTCTCGTACCACCACCTTAGTTGATTATCCCAAGCCTTTTCAAGCAAGAAGATATTATCATTTGTATTATCTGTAATATCAAAGATCAAGAATGAGTAAGAAGAAAGGTTGAAACCGTTAATCTTAGGATTTTCTATATCGTTGTTATTTACATTGTCAAATGCGGGATTCAAAACAAAATTTACATTTGCCAAGAACGGTATTACAAATCCAGTGAATGCATAACCATAGTTAAGATTCATTGCTTCTATTCTACCTGCACCGCCAGCATTTGAAGTTACAGCTCCAAGTTCATGTGCATTAAGTACAAGACCTGAGTTAACTGTTGCTTTCTGGATTGCCTCGTTGATAAGTTTCATTCCACCCATACCAGTCTGTACTATAATCTTACGCTGTGGATCTGGGCCTTTAAATTCTATTTTACCATTATAGAAGTTGAACAATTCTGCCTTGAACAAATCAAGAGTAAAGTTACCAAAATTGTATATTCTCTTATAGTTATTATCAAGTTGTTTCCACAGACCTGTAGACAGACGTACACCATCTGCGCCATCGCGCTGTTGAATCAAACCACCCTTACCCCACATCAATTGATATTCTATATCGTGAGATATCTGAGCAAGACATTTAGCTTCGATCGCAGTTACGAAAGTACGAGAAAGACGACCATCCTGCATTTGCTTTTTAGCCCAGCTTTCACCATTTTTCTTCATCAAATCATTGATGTTAGTAACGGAAGGATCGGAACCCCAGTCAAGCCATTTCCATATTTCAGTAACAAGACTTTCTCCCTTTGCATTCATACCACCCTTCATCATAAGATCCAGTTTACCTGAAATCTCAAAAGAAGCATGTGCATCTGACTGACCTACATAGTTGTAGAATTCACGATAACCACCACGAACCTCACCAAGATCATTATACTGAGTACCATATTCACCAATGGTAGAACCAGCAGAGAATATTTTTGTACCAGGAGTAAGATATTGGTTGTTAAGGAAATAAGTGTTATTAGTTGTAGTTGGACCAGTTCCTAAAGTAGAGCCTGCGTTGTTTACCAATTTAACGGTATACATCCAACCATCACCTTCTTGTATAATAGGTTCTGATGTAACATACATTTCAAGACCGTTGTACTTATCGTAAGTGATAAGAGAGCCATGACCAAATGCGCGTTTGTTCAGCAAAATTCTAAATGGCTGACCATCTACACCTTTCTTAGTGTTGTTAGGATCAAGATCATAAACAATCCAAGGAAGTTCTTGCACAATAGGCAATTGCCACTTGTAACGACCCTGATAGTCTTCAACCTTCTTAACATTCTTGCCTCCAAAAGAAGACATTTGATAGATGGGCATTTCTACCTTCTGAGTCATTGCCCAAAGATCTACAGGACCCATATCATCTGGACCAACATCCTTTAGAAAAGAACGAAGGTGAAAAGAATCAATTGAACCGCCGTCTAACTTGTACTGGGTGTCGCGAAGGAAAATCCCGTTATTTAATACTGGTGTTGCCATTTTGTATTTATTTTATATTTATTTGTTTTTCTGTTTTTATTAACCTCTTTGAAATGGAGATGCGTGTCTAGTAATTTTTACTGCTCTAGAAGCATTCCCACCATCATCAAATGATGTAGAAGAAGATCTGTTACCTTGTTCTGTTTTAAGTTTCTTAACTGTTTCTTCAACTTGTGCGTTTGCTCCCTTTTTCATAAGAGCTGCTTCGTATCCAGTTTCATCTTCTAAAAGCCAAAGAACTTTTGCTATTTTTTGATAATCTGGCTCTCTATACTGAAACTTTTCAAGTAGATGCCCGAGTCTATTTGTTTTTCCACCAGAAACAGAATCATAACCTGCATTAACTAAGCCATTGTAAAGACTTGTTTGCGTTTTTGCATCTATTTTTATTCCGCCTATTTCTGCAGGTTTAAGTGCAGTATAAACATTTTGAATATAAGTTTCTGCTGCTTGTCTGCGTTGCTCTGCAAATTGTCTCTGATCTTCTAATTGATACTGAACAATCTGTTCTTTCATTTTATCTAACTTAGGTTTTAACTGAATAGCTTTCTTTTCAATTAATCCTAAATCTTTCCATTCTTCTATTTGTCCTTTTACTTCGTCATCAGACCAGTCTGTATTAGCATTACGCAAATATTCGTGGACTATTTCTTCTTGATGAGCTTCTTTAGTGGGATCAAGATCTGCAAGTTGCCTAACTTCTCCTAAAGCACGGTAAAGACTTTTATAATCCGTACCACCATTTGCTTCGTATTCATAAACTATTTTTGCATCCGGAGAAAGACTTTCGTAAAACTGTGCTGGAATATCTCTTTTAAAAGTTTCTTCTTTTAATTTAAGATTTTCGTCTGCAAGTGCCTTTAGATCTTTTATAGGAAGTTTTGTAAGATATTCGTCTATTGGAACTTTCTCATCGTAGTCATCAAATGTTACAAAATCTTTAGACTCAATTTTTTCTTTAACATAATCTACTAAAGCACTTCTATCAGTTTTTGCATTACCTGTTGGTACTGGAGGAGCATCTTTTGGATCTTCTGTTGCACCATTTGCTTCATTAACAATAGAATCTAAAAGTGCCTTTTGATCTGCTGCAACCGTTTTAGGTTCGTTTAGATTTGTTGGTTCTGTTTCTATTGGGGTATTTTCTCCAGCAGCTGGTTGATCGAATTTTATTATCCCATCATCACGTTTGAATATCGCAGCTTGAGGAGAAGCAGTTAAAATACTATCCGTCAGCATTGGAAATCCATCAACGTCTATTTCGACATTAGGTGTAGCATTTTCAGCCATAACTTATTGGTTTTATTGTTTTAGGAAAGATATATTCCTTTAGATTCAGTATCGCTTACTGACAAATAAAATATACGTAAAAAACTTGAAATATTTATATATTTAGAAATTCTAAGATGATTTTTGAAATAGATATGGATAATCTTTTTCTACTTCTTTGGTGTAGTAGGTTTTTTAGTTGCAGCAAGACGTTTTACATGCATTTCTTCTCTGGTACGCATGTTTTCAGCTTGAACTTTCTTTTCTTGTAATTCCCTATCTTTTTGTTTTTCAGCTAAATCATTTGCATGTTTAGTTCTGTCAAAATTCATTTGTTCAGTCCATTGTTGCTGTTGCTGAAGATTTGCCTGTGCATCTTGATAAGCACTTTCTGAAGTATCTGGGTTCATTGTTGCAGCAGCCTTAGCAGAAGAAGTTATTTCAGCTATAAGAATTTTGGCTTGACGATCTTTTTCATTTTGAATATCTTCGTGTTCCCATTCTTTTTCTTTGAGCATTTCTTCTTGTTGCAATTGCTGTTGATGCTGTTGATCTGCTTGTTGCATTTCTTGTGATTTCTCACTTTGCATTCTCTGTTCAATTTCTCCTAATTTATCATTAAGATCAGCCAAATCAGATACTTGACGAATTTTTGCTATGTCAGGCAGTGTTGCACCCATTGTATTGTTTACAAGAAGAACTTGTTGTATGTCTTTTATTATTTGACGTGCATTTACATTTACTTCTGGAAATACATTTATATCTCTAAGTAAAAGTTTAGTGCCGTCTATTTGAAAAAGTACATTTTCATTTGCAGTTGTAGTATATTTTAGATTTACAGAAGGATTTTTAGACTGATAATATTGTGCCAGTTCAGTCCTCATTTGGTGAACTCTTGGCATAAGATAATCGCAATGCTCTATAAAATGCATTTCTGTCTGATCGTAAGACCTTCTAATAGATTCCTCATACTCCTTTGCGGATGTTTCTTGCCCCAAAGGTTGCCCCATACGATTGGCATTAAACCCTATTGCAGATAATCCCTGCTGCATGAAAAAGTTAAATAACTGCATTCTTGATTGAAGTCGTTGTGTTTGACTCAAATCCATTTGATGATATTGATTAAAATTCACATTACCATTTTGTGCTATATTCTGAAGAGAAGTGTCTAAAGGAAGCATACCGTACTGTTTCATTGCAGTATACGCCTGCTGATAAGGATTTAATCCCCAATCCTCTCCAAGACTATGTTTAGGTAATGCGTTCTGATCAAACATTACAACAGTACCTATTTCATCTACCATTATGTCCATAATCTGATTACCAGTCATATTAATACCTATTTGATAAGGCATTAGTTTGGCAATCATTGGAATAGAAACAGTATTTCTATCAGAGAAAACAGAACCTTCAACAGGTAGTTTTACTCCGTATAAATTATCATCACCTTTAAATTGGAACGGAAGTCTTCCCGGCATACTTTTAGTTACCCCAATATACATAGGTTGCATTCCACCCGGATTATTCATACCCCACCAAGCAGGTCTGTTCGGGCCTATTTTGATTCCACCATAAACATCATTAATCCATAACCAGTCTATGTGTTCACCACCTACAAGGTTATATCTTGTTTTTTCTTTATATACTGAAGTATTATAAATAGGTTTGTCTACTGTAATATAGGTTTCATCTACTATAGCCATGTCTGGAAATCCTTGTTCATTTATAAATGTTAAATGCCCAACTTTTCTTGCAGATTTCCAATATATAGTAGAAACTCTTAATAGATTAGAATTGCCAAAATCCTGTAAATCTTCGGAGCCAAGCAATATAGTTTGAACAATATCACCGTTATTGTATGCGATGTCATATTTAGAAATGAATTGACGATAAGCTAAACCAGGCATTTGTACGTTCCAATCATGATCTCTGGTAGCATCATAGTAAGGACCATCTGTATGAACATTATCTAGAAGATAACCAGCAGCACGTATAGGATAAATTGCTTCTATATTACGAGTTTGTTCTTCAGTCATTATCCAACCATACTTATCTATGACATCTGCAGTAGTCATTAAGTCAATATAGCCAACCCAATTACATTCTGATATCCAACGCCTATCAGGGGATTTATTGTAGAAGGTTTGCAAAGGATTCCAGAGTTCAACTGTATAGTCGTTCTCTTTCATCTTCATATGCCAAAACTCTCTATCAAATACAAGTTTATCTCTAAACCCCCTATCTTCTAATTCTGAGAAATGGAATCTACGTGAATCAACTTCCATCTGGTGCTGTGCCCATTCTACATAAACATTTCTATAACCAGTTCTATACCATTGCTGAAGATTTGGAAGTTGTTTTAAAGCATCTGGTTGTAATTGTTTTTGCACTTCTGGATCATTCATATCTGATCCCATTTGTTGCAATTTTTCTTGCATTTTCATTTCTGCTTGGGCAAGTAAGATCTGTTCTAGTTTATCTTGTTTGTCTTGCTCCATTTCAGAAATAGAAGTATCATCTACTGCTGTAAATATAAGTTTTGTTTGTCTTTTTGCAAACTCAGATCTAAAAGATTCTATAATGGTAGGGATCCAAGGAAAGAAACGCAACTCTAAAAGATTCTGAGATTGATCCATTAGATTCTCTATTACTTGAGAATTCATATTTTCTGGACCAACCATATAGTCTTCACGGTCTATAATACCTTTGGATGCTTTTTCCCATTTAAGCATTTTTGGAGCTATACGTTGCAATTGTTTTATGCCTTGCCATTCGTAGAAATCCATGCACCACCCCATATATGATTCATCCTTTTCAGATTCTGGAACCATAGCGAGAGGTTGTACGAGTGTCCCCATACGATTTATCGAGGCTTTTTTACCGGATTTTAAATCGAGTGCATTGAGAATTTTCAATTTAAATATGTTTAAGTATTAATTTAAAATTTAAAGTGTTTGAAGGCTTGAGTAGGTTTTGCCCAAGGATTTTTTGGTTTCTCTGGACCTCCATATATAAAATTACGAAATTTATCTGGTTTTTCCAAATCAGCCACTTTTTCAACTGTTTTGCGAAATCCTTTATTAGCAGTTTCTACTGAGACAAAGGTTACTAAAGCTGCAAATGCAACTAATCGGTCATAGTTTCCTTTGTCTGATTGATATTCTTGCATTTCTCGAAGAAGCATTATATCTGGAATGCGTTCTACTCCATAGGTAGTTTTAACTATTGTACCATCTGGTTTAGTTACTGTTTCTAGTTCTTCTTTGAGGTAACTAATACAGTATGCCAAAAGGTGCTGGAAAACTGGAGTTGAGTTTTTCCAACCATATTCTTGCGCTGTAGTAGATAATCCCTTCATGTCTTTATTAAAAGACAAAAGGCGTTCTCTAGTTACTAACATGTGTTGTTTTTTCCTATGTTGCATATAGGTTATAAACTCAGATACGTTTGCCTCACATATAATTTGTGCTTTATATAATTCACAAATCATTTCTAGACGTTCGTGCGTTTTCTTTAAATCGTCAAATCTACCACACCAAGATAGCACTAAACCACCTCGTCCTAGAGAATTTTGTATTTCTTGCCCTTCTACTCTGGTTATTTCTGTATCTGTTTCGTAAACAAATATAGAACATAAAGATTCAGAACTATCTGATTTACCATCTTTTACAGGATCTATTGATGCATAAAATTGCCCCCACTCTATATTTGGTGAAGGTCTTTTATACATGCATATTACACCTGTTTTATCTTCTAAAGATTTAACTTTACTGCCTAGAGTAGTTATAGGTTCTTTATAAACCGTTTTAATTTGAATCTTTCCATCAGAGTCTCTTTCTAGATCTACGTGTTCTTCTGGATATCTGTTTTCTTCTATTCTAAGTATTTGTTTATTTACTAGACCTAAAGGAAATATTGATTCTCGTCTAAATGCAAATGCTTCATGTATATTTATAGGTTTCTGGGAAATACGTAATTGGTACATGTCTGCATCCAGAGTTTTTTTCCAAATCTTACGTTCTTCTAAAATTGCTTCTATTGCACCTTCTACATCTGAATTTCCATATTTATCAATAAAAGGCGGCATAGACCATTGTTCTGGAATAAATAAACCTGATAATCCAAATGTTCCTTTATCATCTATAAGATTAGATTCTACTGCATAAATAGAATTACCCACTGGATTTAGAATCATTTCTTTTAGAGGTTTACATTGATCCAAATCACCAACAGAACCAGCAGCTATAAAAATACCAGTAGTAAACATACCTGAAGATAATGCGGGTCTTATATACTCATAGGTAGTATTCATTTTAGGGGCAATTCCAGCCTCTTCATGATAGAAAATCGAGATATTACCACCGACCCCAGATGTCGGGTCTTTGTCAAACGTGTGGCCAAGGATAGAGGACATATTACCTTGATAAAACACCTTATCTCCCTGTCTTACACCCTGACGTTGCTGCCAAGTTAAAGTTTTATCAGGGTCACATTGTCTATACCATCCTGTATTTTTATTTAAGAAGTTTTTATATTCATTTAGAAATTTCCAAGCTCCCTTTTCATTTATGTAATCTTTTTGAGACGCACCTATTTTTAGAGTTTGCCCCTTCTCAAACCAAAATCTGTTTATAAGTTTTGCAGATTTCATATAAGTATTACCCCACTGACGCTTTTTTAATTCTGCAGCATGTTTATAATTTAGTTCTGCAAGCAGTTCGTAAAGATGTGAATGATATTGAGAATCCCAAATTTGTGGAAAATCATATTTCTTCTTCTCTTTATCATATATAGGTAAAAAGTTTAACCAAAAATAATAATCTCTAGTTAAATAGAACGTGTTATATCTACCTTGAAAAATTACACCATTGCGGCATTTAGATTTTTCAGATAAAATATGTTCGTTTTCCAAAGTTCCCCAATAATTAAAATAATCCTTGGAATTTTCTGGTGCAACACAATAAAAGCCTTCTGTATGAAATCTTTTTGCCTGCTCATTAAAAAATTCTGAAGATTCGTCTAAATTATATTTACCAGGTTCTTTAAATAAAGATGTTACAAAAGATTTAAAGTCATCTCTTGTTTCAAATTTAGTTGTAGTCCAAGTACCATCAAATTCTCTAGTGGGTATTTCTATATACATTATTTCCTTTCTAAAATTGTTAATCCGTTGTTGTTTTCATATACTTCTTTTATAAACCAATCAGAATTATTCAATAAAAAATCATTAACAGCTTGAACTAAACCCACTTTTTTAGTAGTTTCGGTTTTTATAATATTTGACGCGTGTTCATAGATTGCCTCATCCCTATCTCCAAATGAAATAGTATCGTGTAAAATAATCCATTTATTTACATTTTCTGCATGTTTATTTAATTCCAAATAAAGTTGATTATAAGTATGCAAAGTATCTATAAATAATAGATCTGTGTTTTCAATATCAACTTTCAGTGAATCGCCTAATATAAATTTAAAATCTATATTTTTTAAGTTGCAGACTTCATTTATAATTTCTTCAGAAGGTTTAAAAAAATCATAGTTAATATCGTAACACAACAGTTTTTTTGGTGAAGCTTCAATAAATGCCCATGTCGCACAAGCATACCTAACTCCAAATTCAGTTATTGTATTGCATTGTTCGCTATATTTTTTTAATGTAGGCAGATGTTCATATATATCGGAAGGGAACTCACATAACATTTGATAGTGTTTTCCTGATATTAATAAATCTTCTTTATTATATTCTTTTTCAATATTATTATATGTTAACTTCATAACTATATTTTATATTAAACTCTTTTTATGTAGAATCATTGGTATATCATATTTTCCATTAGGAGTAGGTTCACCAAGATATTCCTTTAATACATAATTAAAATGAAAAAAATTACTATTGATATTACCTAAAAAGTAATTTTCAGAATCTGATTCCATATTAATAACTTTACTCATATTTAACGATCGTGCTCCAACCTTTGTTAAACAGTAACTTACTACAACATCCCACATGTGAGAAAAACAAAAATCAAGTAATTCATCTTTTGTTTCTGTCCAAAAACTATCAGACTGAGATAAAAGTTTTAAAAGAATTTCTCCTCTCATACACATACATGCGCCACTCATGTGTGCAAATATACCTATTTTTGAAGGTTGTGGTATTTCATGTTGAATACCAACTAAATCAATATTATTAGTTAAAAGTTTTAAGATGCTGTCATTACACATATACGTGTCGTCATCCATATCTAAAAGCCAATCATCATTTTGCAAATTATAATCTTTTACAATATCTCTATACGCATTTATTTTTTGCATTGAATCGGGCCACCCACCATGCCCCCCTTCGTAGTTTTCTTTATATCTAATATCAACATTATTTTTATTTAAATCATTTAATACTAGTGGATCTATATACTGATCTTTATCAAAATAAATAACATGTTTAATTCCCAGAGATGTTAAACTTTTATTTAACATCCAGGCAAGATATTGCGACTTAACAAAACTAAAAGTAACAACTATTATCATGCTATTCTAGTTTCAAGTAAAAAATCTCCTAGTTTCATATTATCAAAAACCGTTACATCAAATGTATTTGAAAGTAGACAGGCACACGCGCCTATAGTATTTAGGTTAATACGATATTTGTAATACGGAAATACTCTATCTAACATATAACCTGTAGCAGCTAATTCAGAGTCATGAATTACTACAAAAGGTATTTTATCCGCCATTTCTATTGCATCTATCCACCTACGCTCACCCGGAGAATGATCTACAAGGCAAACTGTAGTACCGTTTTTAATACATTGTTCTACCATTTCTGTGGGGTCTTCAAAACAATCAAAGTTATGATTAACTGTTTCTAAAAACTTATATTTATCTAGCCATTCTTGATTATAATCATATGATCTAACATATCTCTTATTTATTTCTGAAATGCAATGTAAATGATTTGTACTACCATCTCCACAACCCATTTCTAATATATCCCCTGTTTGTGATAATTGCAAGGCAAGATACAACAACGGTCTATGATTACACCAATTACTAACACCCGTTAGAAATCCACATGAATCTACTTTAACTAACTCATTTAAAAATTCTTGATTATACTCCATAAATTAATTGTTTAATATCTTTTATAAGTGTTTGTATTTGATTAATACCTCGTTTATGCATTTGTTCAATACATTCTAATAATTCTTTTCTAGTATTATCAGTTGTAGTTATAGCATCTAGTCCATACATAATACCATGTGGATACATAGCACAATTTTTTATCCACATGTCTTTTGTCATTGATTCATCCGGAATTACTATTGAAATACACCCACATAATACAGCAATAATACTATAATATGTATTGTGATCATAAGAAATAAATGTTTCACATGTATTAAATAATTCAATTATTTCTTCTATAGGTTGATCTGAAATTTGTATGGCTGTACTTGGATGTTTATCTAATTTTTTATAACCCCCTTTTCTAACTAAATAACAAGTTTTATTTTTAATATGTCTATTATAATCTACATAATCTTTAAGTTTTTCCGATTCAAAGATACAAAGAATTCCTTTTACAAGTGATTCATCTTTAACAATGTATCCTGCAGAGTACTTATAAATTAAATCTGTATCGTTGAATATACCATCTCCACCACATATACCTGGAGTATTTAATATCCAACGTACAATATGTTTAAAATTATTAGGATTGCCGCTAACAGTTTCTGGATAAATTACTACTGATGTTTTTAAATCAATTATATGCCCGTCATATATCTTACCTAACCAGTCATTATTTTTTATCTTACAAAATAAAATAACCTCTTCTCCCAGTTGAGATAATCTATGCCCTAATAAATGAAGTGAAACAATGCCTCCTGTATTATTAATATAGTCTGGTGTATGTATATAAATTTTCATATAGTATTAAAAACAGTTTTAAAAGCATTTATTTCTAATTCTCTGTTTTGACTTTCATTTGTTTCATTCTTAAGTCTAATACAATAATTAGGAATAAATATGTTTTTTTCATAATCATATTGTGACCAAATTGCTCCTGGTGTTAATTGTATATTGTGCTTCTCAAATACTCTACTAAATGCAATATCATCAACAATATTTTTTTCTTCAGTAAGTTCTTTTCTTAAAATATCAATTAAATCTCGTGATAATAACATTGAATGACCACTTCCACCAATACAACACCAACAATTTTCTTTTGGTTTATTTATTGCCCATTCATATAATAATTTTTTATTAACATAAGAACTTGCAGATACTCTAAACACATAATCCCATTCTAATTCCCAAATTAAATCGAATGCAAGTTTATTTTTCCAATGTATCATCTCATAACCATCTTCACAGTCTACAGTTATTATATTATTTTCTATTTTATTTTCAAACCCATTAATTAAATATAAACTATATACATTTGGATGATTAATACTATCCCAAGTTTGTTGTGCTATATTAAGTAAATCTATATAGTGCTGGGATCTATTTATACCTCTATAATCTAAAGTTTCTCCTCTCCCCCCACCCATTACTAATACTAGTATTTTCACAAATAGCTTTGTTTAAATTTAGTTTGATAATCTTTTATCCAATCCCAATTAGTTTCTGGATATATTGTTTTACACATATCTATTAATCTGTCTGTACCGCCATCTGTATAACCTTCCGGAGATAGGTGACAGTCATGAATTTGTCCTATTGGTTTTACCCAATTATATCTATCCCATCTACCTATAGGTAATCCAGAATTTGTTGGGTCATTTCCTCGTTTAATAAAATTAACTGAGTGGTATCCTAATTGAGTTCTAAGTTTTCCAGTTAATATATCTTGATCTGCACCCCAAGCAATATAAAAATCACCTGATTCTTTTCTTGCAAAAGTTGCTAAATCTCTTTCTACATCAAACGAACCCATTAATTCTTTCCATTTTTTTCCAGTCATTCCCACATAACACATTGGTATTTGCCCATATCCTGTAAGATCATGCCCAAAAGAATTTACTTTATCATAATCTCTGTTCAGAAAATCTGAGGCAATAAACATGTCTGCGTCTGACATTATTATATAATCTTCTTCTGAAAGATTTTGAGACATATATAGTCTATGACATTGAGTATATAAAGCTTTATTTATAGTGGTAGATTGCTTTTCTATAAATTCAGTTCTAAAATCTATTCCAAGATCTGTTAATGTAGCTATAATCAAATCTACATTTTTAATATTATTAAAAGCTATTTTGCATTTCCATCCTTGAAGTTGCCAACTTTTGCAAACAAACGGCAAAAGATAAAGATAACTAAGGTTTTCATCCACTGTTAAAACTACATATTTATTCATTTGCTATTATTTCTCGTGTTAAATGCCAATAAAATACTTCTGGAAATTTACGCTCTATTTTTTGAAATTTTTCAGAATCTAGTTCGTGTGTTTCTAAAAACTTAAGTACGGGTTCCATTATAAATCCTGCTTGGCCTATGTGGTTTACCAATATATTAGTTTCTTTTAAATCATTAGAAATATCTGAAACTACATCATCTTGGATATAATTGTAGCATTCACCTCTAAATGACTGTGGTAATCCTAAAACATAATGTTCTGTCATAGATTGCGCAACTTTTGGTAAAATAACCTTTTGTAAAAAAGTTTGATCAGATCCTTTAATATTTAAATCTATAGATTTATCTAACATTAGCATTCTTTCAAATGATGCCACACCTAAAAGTTTTCTTGTGGGATTGGTTTCAAAGCCACACATACCTCCCATTAAAGGAATATTATGAGAAACACTGTCTGTCATTGCGTGAACAACTCTCCCTGTTTTAATCCAATACTCAACGGCCTGACGCTCCCTATAAGTTGGTAACGAATCTATATCTCTACAAATCACTCTATCATATCTTTGTACATAGTTTTCATCTTGCATAAATATAGGTGCAAGTCTAAATAACATCATTTCGCATAAAGGCTTTCTAGGAAAAACTGTAACATCTATCTCGCCAATACTTAAATAATAATCAAATAATTCTTTATAAGGTGAATTATAAGTTTCTTCATCTAAAGAAAGATGCACACGCCAATCTGGAAATAATATTCGGTACATTCTTAGATTAAGAGAAAAGTATCTGATATAACTTTTAAAGTCGTAGCAATTACTATAACTCTGATTGTAACCAAATAGTGCTTGTGAAATGCAATTTGCCATTTATTTTTTGCTTATATATTTATAATAATAAAGAACAGGTTCTATCCAGATTTCATGTTTTAATAATCCACTATGACAAATTTGCATTGCCCAGTCTGTATCTTCACCAAAACTCTTTTCAGGAAATTTAAACTGTTTTGCTATTTCTGTTTTTATACAATTTAAATGATTAGGTGGTCTATAATATATCCCGTCTTTTTCAAAGTAATTATTATATCTAATAGAATGTATAAATGTTTTTGCATTAAACCCGTCTGTGGTAATTAAACCTTTAAGAGAACAACAATCTGGAGAGTGCTTTAGTGCGTCTAGAATAAGATCTATGTAGTTATGACACACGCAATCATCGTCATCGACAAAGGCACAGTATTTTCCTGAAGCTCTTTGTAAGAGAATGTTGCGTTTTTCACCAATAGTTAAATTTTCATCAGGACTACTTGCAATTTCAATGTTGTCTTTATTGCCCACCTGTTTTTTTAGATCTTCTAAAAGTCTATCAAACAATTCTTTTCTTTTAGGAAGTGTTGGTATAAGTAAACTTAAAATCATATTAATCCTTCTTTATATGGTCTAGCAAATTTAGTTAATCCAAAATTTATTTCTTTACGTGCTTTAAATAAGTCTTCACCTTGTTTCCATGTAGAATCATTTTTTATATGAATATGGTCACGATGTGCCATTCCTGTTATATAATGCTTATGTAAAAACATTGCATCTAGATAAATAGTTTTTTCCAGCATATACGCCACAGAAGATAGTTCGCTATCACAAAACATGTGAAGGTACTCTGGGTAATATATATAGTTAAAGCGTTCATAGTATTTACGATCCATTATAGGAATTGTAATTATAAAGTCTTGTATACCATCTCTAACCTTTACTATAAAATCTTCTTTATCTTTTAGTTCTTGCCTTAAGAAATTATCCCATAACTGGGGGCAATCAAAATCATCTGATACCACAATAAGTAAATCACCTGTTGATTCTTTAGCTGCGTTATTAATTGCGTCTATTGCACTTCTATTTGGATTATAAATTACTTTTATTTTTTCTAGAAGGTCTTTAAATTCTAAAAAATATTCTGTAACCATAGATTCATCTGTGTCTAAGGAGAGAATATATTCTATATTGGATTGATCTACACTAGATTCTAACCATTTTCTACATGCCTTTGCTGCAAGTTTTGGTCTATTTCTACTAGGATGTAGTAAACTAATTTTCATTAATGATTGTTTTTAAGCCTTCTTTTAAAGAGTATGTATGTCGCCAACCTAGTTTATGAATTTTAGAACAATCTAAAACTTTACGCATCGTACCGTCTGGTTTTGATTTGTCAAAGATAACATTTTCTTTGATATTTAACAAATTTAATATTAAATAAGCCAAATCTTTTATTTTTATTTCTTCTTCGGTTCCTATATTAATAGTTTCGGATTCGTTATAATTTTGCATTAAAAACACACAAGCTCGTGCTAAATCATCTACATGTAAGAATTCTCTTAGTGGTTCTCCTGTTCCCCACACACTGTAATCTCCAGATTTAAATTTTTTAATTAAAGCTGGAATAACATGGGAGGTATTTAAATTGTAATTATCATTTGGGCCATATAAATTACAAGGCATTGCAGAAATGAAATTACATCCATATTGTTCTCTATAATATTCACACATTTTAATCCCACAAATTTTTGCTAAGGCGTATGCGTCATTTGTAGGTTCTAAAGAAGAGGTTAAAAGGTATTCTTCTCTTATAGGTTGTGGACAATTCTTTGGGTAAATACAGGAACTGCCTAAAAATAATAATTTTTTTACATGCAACAATCTTGCAGATTCTATTACATTGTTTTGTATTTGTAAATTATCATAAAGGAATTCCGCTTTAGAGTTACTGTTTGCTAAGATTCCACCAACCTTTGCAGCGCATAAAAATATATAATCTGGAGAATTTTCATAAATATATTTGAATGTATCTTGTTTTTTACGCAAATCTAATTCACTGTTTGGTAACCCAATAATATTAGTATAACCTTGATTGATAAGTTCTCGTTCTATTGCAGAGCCAACCATACCATATCTGCCAGCAATAAATATTTTATCTTTAAGATTCATTATCTATCATGTCTTTTATTAAAGATTCTAGATTGTATTCTGGTTGCCAGTTTAAGATTTTTCTTGCTTTAGAAGAATCTCCAATGAGAATATCAACTTCAGCAGGACGAAAGTATTTGGGATTTACTACAATTAATGTTTCAAGTGTTTTAGTATTATAACCTATTTCACCTAATCCAGTTCCTTTAAATTCTAAATTTATTCCTATATGTGCAAAAGCTATTTTACAAAAATCTCTAATTGAAGTAGTAATATTGGTGGATATTACATAATCATCTGGTTTGTCTTGTTGTAACATAAGCCACGCAGCATTCATATAATCTTTTGCATGACCCCAATCTCTTTTAGCATTTAAATTACCTAACTGAATTGGAAACTTTTCTTTTTTAATTGCACGAACTATTTTTCTAGTTACAAATGTTTCACCTCTTAATGGACTTTCATGATTAAAAAGAATACCGTTACAAGTATACATATCATATGATTCCCTATAGTTTTTAGTTATCCAGTAGCCAAATAATTTTGCGCAACCGTATGGAGATCTTGGATAGAAAGGTGTTGTTTCTGTTTGGGGTATTTCCTGTACTTTACCATACATTTCTGAAGAAGATGCTTGGTAAAATTTTATTTCATGCATTCTACCAGAATTCCTTATTGCTTCTAACAAACGAGTTGTACCTAAAGCAATTGTATCTACTGTATATTCTGGTATTTCAAAACTAACTTGCACATGGCTCATTGCCGCCAGATTATAAATTTCATCTGGTTTAGTTTCTTGAATAATTCTAAACAGACTTGCGCCATCAGTCATATCCCCATAATGCAAATGAAAATCTGGGTTATCAAATATTTCATCTATCCTTACAGTATTTATTACAGATGTTCTACGTTTAATTCCGTGAACAACATAACCTTTATCTAAAAGAAGTCTTGATAAATACGCGCCATCTTGCCCAGTAATACCTGTAATTAAAGCTATTTTTTTTCTTCCAACCACTTGTTATAATGTTGTATGTAAGTACTAATATTTGGATCTGCGGTTTTAATCATGAATTCTTCTTCTTTAGAAAGATTTGCGAAGTCAAGATACCAAGGTTTATGTAAACATGTAAAATCTCCTGCTATACGCAATGCTTGATAGTTAAAGGGAACATTAGGATCAAATAAAGCAAATGTTGTATCAATCATTCCTTGATAGAGTTCGTATTTTCTATGTTGGATTTTCTTTATCCAGTAGATTGCCTCTGTCTGTCTAATAGTTCTTCCCATAAAATTATCTGGGAGGTCGTCTATTTTTATTGCCAAACCTACTTTATCAAACTTGTATTCTTTTGATAAGGATTTTAAAACATCTACAAAATTTTTTGGTGTATTTGCATTTAATTCTAAATCAGAATCTGTGTAGCAGATGTATGGAAACTTTTTTAGTTTGTTAATGTAATTAGATTTCCAAAGTGCCTTATGCCCAAAATTTTCATCTAATAACTCTATTGTAAGATTTGGTTTATCTTTCATAGATTTATACCAATCAAGTAATGGTTGATACGTTGATCTATTATCTAAAATAATTATATTTGTATAACCTAATCTAGTAAGATCTTTATACAATTGTCTTGTTGTAGACAATCGGCAATAATTATTAATAACAATAGGTGTTTCTTTATATAGCTCCGTACTCATAGTCAAGAATTCTACCAACTAAATCTGAACGATGGTTTGCGTGAAGCTTTACCCATTTTATTTCGTCTATTTTTTTGGATAATTCTATCACATAATTTAAACCATTAATTTCTCCAGTTGGTGTTTTTATATCTGTTTGTTCGTTATCCCCGTTAATAATAATCTTTCCCGTCTTACCAAGACGTGTTAAGATAGCAAGCATTTCTGATTTTGTAAGATTCTGCGCCTCTTCAACTAGAAGAATGTCATCAATAGTTTTACCACGTATAAATTGTATTGTTAAAGATTTAATTTTCTCCTCTTCAATAAGTCTAGAAACTTCATTTTTATCTGTGCAACATTTATTTAAATTTTCTATTAGAGCGGCTATATAAGGATCAAATTTTTCTTCTAGACTACCGGGAAGATAACCTAAACTCTTTCCTACTTCAACAGTTGCACGAGTAGTATAGATACATTCTATTTGTTTTTTCTTTAGAAAATCCAATGCCGTTTGCGCACAAACTAAACTTTTACCAGATCCTGCTCTACCAGTTACAATTACTATTTGATTTTCAAAAATTAATCTTTTAACTTCTTTTTGTTCTGCATTTAGTTGAACTGAATTAATTGCTTTAATTTCTGTTTTGCGTTCCCGATTAGGTTCCTTCATATAGTTAATTGTGAATTGTTAAAATTTTATTAATTTTATATTTAATATTTATTGATCCTGATTTGAGCAGGTCTTGAACAAAATGGCCATCTGCGCAAAAGTCTTCTGGTTTATTTATTCCTACTTGTTTGGCTATTTCTGTTTTGACTGCGAAATTACCCCAATCTATCCAACCAGTTTCTAATTTAGAATCAAGTGGTCTTTCATACCCAAATAAATGATTTATGGAATTAAAATATATCAAGTCTGCATCTCCCGCTTTTAAAATTTCTTCGATTGCAATTGGAACAAAATAATCTTGAACACTGCTATTCAAAATATATTTAGTGTCAACCAAATTTTTTAATACAAAATCTCTATTCTTTGCACCCCAAAATCCATTATTTTCTTCACAAAAGAAAAACTCAAACTTATTATTAATATCTAAATCTGGATATAAATCTGTAATAGTATCAAATATATTTTCCATTTC
>Ga0114962_10000951_pt1 | contig 25068 bp, 20 predicted proteins | sample C_130820_MF_Meta_FD_87017 | JGI IMG/M metagenome (GOLD analysis project Ga0114962, IMG submission 87017) | Freshwater microbial communities from Lake Croche, Canada to study carbon cycling - C_130820_MF_MetaG | ecosystem: Environmental > Aquatic > Freshwater > Lake | place: Lake Croche, Canada... | reverse complement strand
TCATCCATTCTTCCCAGAAAAAACACTACCCGTCTCTAAAATTCATTGGGCGACCCATGGATAGTCACTGAGTACGCTCGTCAACACTGCAAAATCTTAGCCGTTTTTAATCACAATCTTGGGGAACTTGGCACTGTGATCTACCCCACGCTCAGCGATTTTGACAGCTACTTTGCGAGCGATGGCGCGGTAAGCATCCGATATCTTGCCATCGGGGTCAGCCGCCACGGTGGGAACGCCTGCGTCTGTATGTTCGCGAATACGAATATCTAAGGGCAATTCACCGAGTAAAGATAGCTCATAATCTGCGCACATTTTTGCAGCACCGCCAGATCCAAAAATATGTTCTTCGTGCTGACAATGTGAGCAGATATGGGTACTCATATTTTCGATAATGCCAAGAATAGGTACGCCGACTTTTTCAAACATCTTGAGACCTTTGCGGGCATCCAGTAGGGCAATGTCTTGCGGCGTGGTGACGACTACTGCGCCTGTCACAGGGACTTTCTGCGCAAGGGTGAGCTGAATATCGCCCGTACCTGGGGGCAAATCAACGACCAAATAGTCCAGATCTTGCCAGCGGGTATCCGAAAGCAATTGCTGCAAAGCCTGCGTTACCATGGGACCGCGCCACACCATGGGAGTTTCGTTATCCACTAAATAGCCCACACTCATGGTTTGTAAGCCATGCGCCACAATGGGCTCCATGGTTTTGCCGTCTAAGCTTTGGGGGCGGGAATCAATTCCCAACATCATGGGTTGCGAGGGGCCATAAATATCGGCATCGAGTAATCCCACGCGTGCACCTTCATCTTGCAGAGCCAAAGCTAGGTTCACGGAGGTCGTCGATTTGCCGACCCCGCCTTTGCCAGAGGCCACGGCAATGATGTTGCGAATACCAGGTAAGGGCTTCAGCCCCCCTTGAACCGTATGGGACACCACTTTCCAACCTACATTGACTTGTGCAAGGCCAATGCCTGGTAAACCAGACAAGACCTTTTGCAAGCGCTCTCCGATCTCGCTGGCGGCGCGGCGCGCGGGATAGCGCAGTTGTACATCGACTTGCACGTCGGTGCCTTGAATGCGAATGGCACTGATGGCCTTGTCGGCGTTGAAGGTGCGCCCAGTATTGGGATCAGTCAGATCGCCCACGAGTGCTTGCACTGTTGCTTGCGTGATTTCCATGCGTACTCCTTTGAAGATGCCAAATTATACCTGTAGCCGATGAAGCGCATCGTGAAGGCTTAAAGAACTTGTATGGGCACAAGCACAACAGCCCGCATTGGCAGCTTCAGCCTTTGCTACAATCGGTCATTACGTTTAATGCATTGTGAAGCCATGTCCCGCAAGATTCTTGTTACCAGCGCTCTTCCTTATGCCAACGGCAGCATCCATCTCGGCCATATGGTTGAGCATGTTCAAACCGATATCTGGGTGCGCTTTCAACGCATGCGAGGCCATGAGGTGTGGTACGTGTGTGCGGATGATACCCATGGCACCCCTGTCATGCTGGCTGCTGAAAAAGCAGGCATCACCCCTGAGCAACTCATTACCCAGGCTCGCGAAGAGCATCTGCGCGACTTTATGGGCTTTGGGATCAGCTACGACCTTTACTACAGTACACATACCGAAGAAACACAACATTTTGCTGGATTGATTTATACAAGATTGAAGGAAGCAGGCCTGATAGACATCCGCCCCGTTGAACAGTTCTATGACCCACAAAGAGAAATGTTTTTACCGGATCGCTTTGTTAAGGGCGAGTGCCCGCGCTGTCATGCAAAGGATCAATACGGCGATTCCTGTGAGGCGTGCGGGGCAACGTACTCCACTACAGAATTAATCGAGCCTTATTCAGCCGTGACGGGTGCAAAACCAGAACGCAGATTGTCAGATCATCACTTTTTTAAATTGGGTGAATGTGCTGAGTTTTTAAAACACTGGACGCGCTCTGGCACGATTCCTTTGGCTGCCGCCAATAAACTCAATGAGTGGTTTGAAGCAGGGCTCAGTGACTGGGATATCAGTCGCGATAAGCCCTATTTTGGATTTGAGATTCCTGGGGCACCCGATAAGTTTTTCTATGTATGGTTGGATGCCCCGGTGGGGTACATGGGTAGCTTTCAACATCTGGCGGCACAAAAGCATTTAGATTTTGATGCATGGTGGGGGGTGGACTCAGAAGCCGAGTTACACCATTTCATCGGTAAAGATATTTTGTACTTTCATAGTCTGTTCTGGCCGGCAATGCTGGCGCGCGCGGGGTTTCGTACGCCCACCCAATTGCATGTTCACGGTTTTTTGACGGTGAACGGGGCAAAGATGTCGAAGAGCCGTGGCTCCTTCATCACAGCGCATCATTATCTGGCGCACTTGAATCCTGAGCACCTGCGTTATTACTACGCGGCCAAGCTCAATGCCAGTGTGGATGATTTGGATCTGAACTTGGATGACTTCACTGCGCGTGTCAATAGCGATCTGATTGGCAAGTATGTGAATTTGGCGAGCCGCACTGCAGGCTTTATTCGCAAACGCTTTGCGGGCCGAACTGCGCGGAATCTGCATGCCCCCGCCGAAGATTTAGTGCAACGCTTTAGAGCCGCAGGAGAGGCAATTGCGCAGACCTATGAGCAGGGTGAATTTAGCAAAGTCATGCGCGATATTATGGCCTTGGCGGATCTGGCGAATCAGTATGTCGATGCCAATAAGCCTTGGGATATTGCTAAAGATCCCGCGCGTGATGAAGAGCTGCACGCGGTATGTACCTCTTGTCTTGAGCTGTTCCGCTTACTGACGTTGTATTTGAAGCCCGTGCTCCCTAAAGTGGCCTCAGAAGTGGAACGTTTGCTGCAAATACCGGAGTTAAGCTGGGAAGCTGTGGATGCCACCTTACTGGACCAGCCTATTGAGGACTATCAGCACTTGATGACGCGGGTGGATGCGAGGCAAATCGAAGCCTTGTTGGCGGCTTCGAGTGAAACTGTAAAAGAATCATCCCTGGCGAAATCTCAGCAAAGCAACGCAGCAGGAAAAACAACAAGCTCGGAACTGGGTACGACAATCGAAGGCACTGCGAGCAAGTCGAGTCACCCAGCGCCCCAGGCTGCAGACATCTCTACGTTCCAAACCTCTGCGCCGCCCCCCGCGCCCTTTGCAGAAACCATTGGCATTGATGATTTCTTAAAAATTGATTTGCGTGTGGGCCGCATTTTGAAAGCTGAAACGATTCCTGAAGCCGATAAATTATTGAAGCTCACCATTGATCTGGGGTTAGAAACGCGTACGGTATTTGCAGGTATTAAATCGGCTTATACGGTAGCGTCTTTGGAAGGCCGTCTGACGGTGGTGGTGGCGAATCTTGCTCCACGCAAAATGCGTTTTGGCGAATCACAAGGCATGGTGTTGGCTGCAGGTGATGGCCAAGGTATTTACATCCTGAACCCCGATAGCGGGGCCACTCCCGGTATGCGTATTAAATAAGATGGCCGAGCATGTTGAAGTTGTTGTCATTGGTGCAGGAGTGGTGGGTTTGGCCTGTGCACGCGCACTGGCGCGCGCAGGCAAAGAGGTCATCATTCTGGAGCGGCACAACGCAATCGGAACAGAAACGAGTGCGCGCAATAGTGAAGTGATTCATGCTGGTATTTATTATCCAGCCGGATCATTAAAAGCAAAGCTATGTGTGGAAGGAAGAACCGCGTTGTATGCATTTTGCGAGCAATACGGGGTCACCTACCGCCGCTGCGGAAAATTAATTGTGGCGACCTCAGAGGAGCAGCATGCCAAGCTCGCCAGCATCCAACAACGTGCTGCAGCCAATGGGGTGCAAGAGCTTCGTGAGTTGACTCAATCCGAAGCTTTAGCCTTAGAACCTGAATTACAGTGTCATTCCGCGCTGTTGTCCCCCTCTACAGGCATTATCGATAGCCACGGCTATATGTTGGCTTTGCTGGGGGATGCCGAACAACACGGCGCCATGCTGGCGTTGCAGAGCACGGTGGTCTCGGCAAATCTGACCGGCCAGGGGATGACGCTTGAGGTTGAAGGGGAAGCCGCCATGACTTTGCAAGCAGATCTGGTGGTGAATTCAGCCGGTTTATCTGCACCTGCTGTGGCAAATTTGATGGAAGGCTTTACTCCTTCGCTGATCCCCAAGCCTTATTTAGCGAAAGGGAATTATTTTTCTTTGAGTGGAAAGTCGCCCTTTTCGCGGTTGATCTACCCAGTTCCGGAAGCGGGGGGATTAGGGGTACATTTAACCCTAGATCTGGGTGGGCAGGCACGCTTTGGGCCCGACGTAGAATGGGTGGAAGAAATAGATTATCACGTGGCTCCGGAACGCTGTGCGCGTTTCTATGGTGCGATTCGACACTATTGGCCGGGATTAAGTGATGATGCCTTGCAGCCCGCTTACTCAGGAATACGGCCCAAGATTGTGGGGCCGGGCGAACCTGATGCTGACTTTATGATCCAGGGTCCGGCTGTTCATGGTGTTCGTGGTTTGGTGAATTTATTCGGCATTGAATCACCAGGGCTGACTTCCAGTCTTGCGATTGCGGAGCAAGTGACTCGGGCGTTCGGAATACTTCCCAGCACGATTTGAATGAGATCGTTAAGTCACATTGCCAACGATGAATGGGCGCGCTACTTTTTATCGAGAGGAAGTCATGTCGCGCAAATCTTCGGGGCGCTGGATATGAATCGCTTTGCCCTGCACGCTAATGATGCCCTCTGCATTGAAGCGAGAAAAAGTACGGCTCACAGTTTCAAGTTTCATTCCTAAATAACTGCCAATATCTTCTCGCGTCATCCGAAGAATAAATTCATTTTTTGCGAAACCGCGCTCCACAAAACGTTGGCTGAGATTCAACAAAAATGCGGCCAAACGCTCTTCCGCGCGCATATTACCCAGAAGCATCAATAGGCTTTGATCGCGCACAATTTCGCGACTGAGCATGCGGTGAAAATGATGCTGTAGGGTAGGGATTTTAGAACTCAATTGTTCTAACGCTTCAAAGGGTATTTCACATACCTCGCTGTCTTCTAACGCGATCGCATTGCATGCATGGATGTCAGAGCTGATGGCATCCATGCCGAGTAATTCTCCCATCATTTGAAAACCGGTGACTTGTTCACGACCATCCTCATGCAGTAAGCCCGTTTTGAAAAAGCCCGTTCTGACTGCATAGAGTGCTCTAAAACGATCGCCGCTTCGGTATAAGGTTGTTCCTTTGCTGATGGGGTGTCGCGTATCGATGAGTTGATCGAGTACTTTGATCTCGGTTGATTTTAGACCAACAGGCAAACACAGTTCTCGAACAGAACATTCGCTACAGGCTGAACGAAAGGCTTGAAGGCTAAATACATTAGATCGCTGGATGGCATCCACTTAGTGCAAAACCACAGTACCCAAATCAGGTAGTTGTTCATCTGACTTGCTTAAACTTTGTGGGGCAGCAGAAGCATGATGCAGGATCATGCGCCAACCTCGCTCAGTGAGGGTATACGCATTGGTGGCAAAAACAGGGGTAGTTTCGGATGGATTGGAGGCATCAGCCACCCATTCGCAGAGCACATGAACCGCGTACGTCATGCCGGCATGTTCATTGAGATCGGTTAATTTGAATTTGAGGCGGCTGCCGTGGGTGAAAATTTGCTTCCAGCCCTCTAAAATAGCAGCATAGCCGTCTAAACGCGGGCCGCCGGGGTGAATACACACCACATCATCATCCACGGCCCAAACCGCCATGACGCCATCGAGATCGCATTGTTCTATGGCTTCATAAAATGCGGCCTCTACTTCGGCAGGAGTAGAAAACTGAGGCTGAGGGGAGGAGGTCTTTTTAGGCATATTGGCTATTCTATGCACTTATATAGGAATTTCGCCATCTTGCCATACTCAATCTATACTCTGCAGAGGTTCGCGCCCTGCGCTCTTTGCCAATTACTGAATGGAGAAATAAGTGAATAAAGTTTTCCCAGATGCAGCAACTGCCCTCAAGGATCTTGTTCATAGCGGTATGACCGTGGCCGCAGGAGGATTTGGACTATGCGGCATTCCTGAAAATTTGATCGGTGCACTTGCTGACTCGGGTGTGAAAGATCTGACTATCCTGGGTAACAATGCAGGCGTCGATGGCTTTGGCATGGGGATTTTGCTGAATAACCGCCAAGTTAAAAAAGTCATTGCCTCGTATGTGGGCGAAAACAAAGAATTTGAACGTCAGGTCTTGGCAGGCGAGTTGGAGCTCGAATTGGCCCCTCAGGGCACCTTGGCGGAACGTTTGCGTGCTGGTGGTGCAGGTATTCCTGGCTTTTATACTCCTACTGCAGCCGGCACTCAGATTGCCCAAGGAAAAGAAACCAAGGTATTCGATGGCCGTGAATATGTGCTGGAGACAGGTTTGAAGGCGGATGTTTCTATTGTGAAAGCTTGGAAGGGGGATACTGCGGGTAATTTGGTGTATCGCAAAACTGCGCGTAACTTCAATCCTATGATGGCTACGTGCGGGAAGGTTTGTATTGCTGAAGTGGAAGAGTTGGTGGAAGAAGGTACTCTGGATCCTGATCAGATTCATACTCCCGGTATTTATATTGATCGCATTATTCAAGGTCACCACTACGAGAAGCGCATTGAGTTCCGCACCGTGGCAGGCATGGAGGCCGCACCTGGTAAAAAAGATGGCCATGTGCGCGATATGTTGGCTGCCCGGGCTGCGAAAGAGTTGCGCGATGGTTATTACGTGAACTTAGGGATTGGGATTCCCACGTTGGTGGCCAACCATATTCCTCCCGGTATGGATGTGATTCTGCAATCAGAAAACGGCTTATTAGGGATTGGGCCTTTCCCTGATGAATCCGCTATTGACCCTGACTTGATTAATGCGGGAAAACAGACTGTCACCACCATGAAGGGCTCGAGCTTTTTCTCGAGTGCGGATTCTTTCGCCATGATCCGTGGCGGGCATATTGATTTAGCCATCTTGGGTGGATTAGAAGTCTCGCAGAATGGTGATCTGGCGAATTTTATGGTCCCCGGAAAAATGGTCAAAGGCCCTGGTGGGGCAATGGATTTGGTCTCTGGCGTGAAGCGCGTCATTGTCTTGATGGAGCATAACGCCAAGGATGGTAGCCCGAAGATTTTGACTGAATGCCAGTTACCGCTCACAGGTCGTAGTGTGGTGGAGATGATCATTACGGAGCTCGCTGTGTTTACAGTGAAACCCACTGGTGGCTTGGTGCTGATTGAATTACATGAAGGCGTGGATATTGAGATGGTGCGCGCCAAAACAGGTTGTGATTTTGAAATCGCGCTCGCTTCTTAAAAGGATTGAAATGCTGAACCTAGCGTAATCATGGACAGCACGGACATCAGTGTTCTTCGGGCTGCTGTGGAATGGGAAGCGACGGGTGTGCCGGTGCTTCTTGTGACCTTAGTCGAAACGTGGGGTTCAGCGCCAAGGCCGGTGGGGGCATTGCTTGCTCTCTCTGGCGATGGCCGTATTTCGGGATCGGTATCCGGCGGTTGTATTGAGGATGATCTGATGCGCCGAGTGGCCGAATTTGCCCGCTCAGGATGGCCCACTTCTCCCCAGAAAAGCAGTTATGGCGTCAGCGCAGAAGAAGCCCGCACATTTGGCTTGCCATGTGGCGGCACATTGGGCTTGGTGTTGGAACCGATTCATGCCAACAGTCAGATCAAAGCATTGCTGGAAGCCATTCAACATCGCGAAGTGGTGCGTCGTGAATTAGATTTGCGCTCAGGGGTTGTGACCCTGAGTAAGGCGCAGGACGGGGAAGTGTTACATATCAATGAGCATAGTCTGCGTACGATCCATGGGCCTCAATTACGCTTATTGGTGATTGGTGCCGGACAAGTGGCCGCCTATTTAGATGAGATGGCGGCTGCTTTAGATATGCAAGTGTTGATTTGTGATCCGCGCGAGGAATATCAGCGATCATGGACGCGCCTGAACACCCAGATTGATTCGCGCATGCCCGATGATTTTGTCACGCAGCTGAAGCCCGATCGGCGCACTGCCATCGTGGCTTTAACCCATGATCCCAAACAAGATGATTTGGCCTTGATCGAAGCCTTGCGGTCTGAAGCGTTATATATTGGAGCCTTGGGTTCACGTACGAATCAAGAAAAGCGTAAGGCGCGCTTGAGAGAGTTTGACTTGACTGAAGATCAGATCACGCGACTCAAAGGGCCGGTAGGCCTTCCGATTGGAAGTCGCAGTCCTCCCGAATTAGCGATTGCGATTTTGGCGGATGTCATCGCAGTGCGAAACGGAATTCATCTTCATCAAGTACAATAAGTATTTTCGAATGCTCTCTTGCATGTTCATGCATGAGATGTCTGCTGTCTGGTGTAAACCTTCACGTGATGGACGCAACCAATGAGACGGGTGCAATGAGGATAGGAATTTTACTGGCGGCAGGTCGCAGCACCCGGTTTGGAAGGGATAAGCGCTTTGAGTGCCTGCCGGACGACACCCCCATCGTGCTTGCCTCGGCCATGAATCTTAAGCCGTCGGTGGACCGCTTATTTGTCGCGATTCATGAAGAGGATCAGGCCTTAGAGGCACTGTTGAATGCAGCTGAAATCGCGTTTTTTGTTTGCCCCGACGCGCTACAAGGCATGGGTAAATCGATTGCGAATGCCATGCGACTCGCTCTGCAAAAAATAAGTGAAGAGGGCCTTAGTGCGGATCAGTGTGTGGTGGCTCTGGCTGATATGCCTTTTGTTCACCCTTCCTCCTATCAGCGCATTGTGGACGCCTTAGTGCAGGGTGCTTCGATGGTTCGTCCGGAGTATCACGGGCATCCTGGGCATCCCGTTGGCTTTGCAGCACAGTGGTGGCCATATTTGTTGGAACTTCAAGGTGAGCAAGGTGCGCGCGACCTGATCGCGAGCCACAAAGATCAACTGACCTTGCTGGCTTGTGATGATCCCGGTGTGGTACTGGACATTGATCGACCCGAGGATTTATTTCCCCCTGACTGATCCCTCTTCACATTGTCAGAGGCTTTACAGTCCCTAATATCGTGTTCATAGATAGACCGTAATAAAACAGCGATACAGTTTGCATAGACTTGATCGGATGTTCTTAGAGGAATCCTTCCCATGACGTACAGCAAATCCCATCCCTCAGCGATACGACACGCGCGGGACATGTTGGCTTTTATTCATTCCAGCCCTAGCCCATGGCATGCCGTGGAGACCATGGTGGAATGTTTGCAAGAGGATGGTTTTTCAGAGCTGCGCGAGACAGATACATGGGCCTTGCAGTCTCATGGGCGGCATTACGTGATACGAGGGGGCGCTTTGATGGCCTTCGTAACGGGTGGAGCGTCACCCGCAGAGACGGGGTTTGTGATTGCGGGCGCCCACACGGACTCGCCTGGTTTGCGTCTTAAACCGTGCGCGGCGCATCTTTCTGAAGGGGTGCTTCGCTTAGGTGTGGAGGTCTATGGCGGGCCTATTTTGGCGACGTTTACCGATCGTGATCTGGGGCTTGCAGGACGCGTTCAAAAAAGAACAGAGAACGGCATTGAGACGCAACTGATCAATATTGCTCGGCCAATCGTGCGCTTGCCTAATCTTGCGATTCATATGAATCGCGAAGTCAACGAGCAAGGTTTAAAACTCAATCGCCAGACCGAATTGAATCTCATTTTCTCGGGTGAAGAAGCACTTTCGGCTGATGACTTTAAGTGCTTTATTGCCAGTGAATTGGACTGTGATCCTGCGGACATTTTGGCGATGGATCTGCTGGTGCGTGATACTCAAGAACCGGCCATCTGGGGGGCGCGTGAAGAATATGTGTCGAGTGCCCAGTTAGATAACCTGGCCTCATGTCATTCTATTTTGCAGGCGTTGTTGAAAGTCGATGCGCCACGCCAAACGGTGATGGGCGCTTTCTTTGATCACGAAGAAGTGGGGAGCGAATCGAATGTGGGGGCGTCGGGATCTTTTGTGTCTGATGTGCTCGCGCGAATTAGCGATGCGCTGTTTTTGCATGGAGCGGATGCCTTGCGTGCTCGCGCGAATAGTCGCTTTATCAGCGTAGATATGGCGCATGCTTGGAATCCTAATTTCCCTGCAGCCTATGAGCCTCAACATCGTTTACGCATCAACGGGGGGCCCGCCATTAAATATAACGCCTCTCAACGCTATGCTACCGACAGCGAAAGTGCGGCGCGCTTTATGCAGTGGTGTGAAGAAGCCGGAGTGCCTTATCAACAGTACGTCCATCGCAGTGATCTTGCCTGTGGCAGCACCCTTGGTCCCATGGTTGCCGCGCGCTTGGGGATGCCTACAGTAGATGTAGGTGCGCCGATGTGGTCTATGCATAGCCTGCGTGAGAGCGCAGGGGTGTTGGATAGTTGGTGGTTAACGAAGGTGCTAGATCATGCTCTGGAAGGTCGATAGGCCTTCAATAACTTGTGCAGGTAAGAGTTTTTCTAGGCAATCGAGATGCCCTAAAGGGCATTCGCGTTGAAAGCAGGGACTGCACGCCAAATCTAAACTGGTGATGACGGCTTGATCCGACAATGGGGGCGTGAAGGCTGCGCTCGAGGAGCCAAATAGCGCCACCATAGGTTTGCCCAAAGCCGCCGCAACATGCATTAATCCTGAATCATTGGTCACCACTGCGGTTGCAGATGCCATGAGATCAATCGCTTGAGCCAGATTGGTTTGGCCACATAAGTTCTTGGCATTCTGAATAATGTGAGTATTCTGGGCGCTCTGAACATTCTTTTCACTCAGCGCGCAAATCTGCTTTGCGACTTCATCGTCTTTATTGGATCCTAAAATCCAAACGGCCCAGCCTTTCTTGAGGTAATGGCTCGCCACAGCCGCAAAGTGGTGACTGGGCCAGCGCTTTGCCGGGCCATATTCCGCCCCTGGGCACAGAACAAGACTTGGTGCCTGCGCAGACGACAGCCCAAGGTGTTCGTAGAGCGCTGGCAGGGTGTCGCTGCGCGCCTGAATGACGGGGTTGGGCGCCGAGGGCAGCCCCGATAGTGCGAGATCGAAATAGCGATCAACCAAACGAGTGCGCATTATTTTATCAAGAGGGGGGAGGGTGTTCAGCAAACCATAGCGCCACTCCCCAAGATAGCCGATACGCTTGGGGATGCCAGCAAACCAAGGAATCAAGGCGGATTTGAGTGAATTGGGCAGAACATAGGCGCGTTGGTATTGGCGTTGAGACAGTTGCTTGCCCAGTTGTCGGCGCTCCCACAGTTTAAGATCGCCATGCGCGTAGGGGCTGGGGATGACGTTCCCGCAACCGGGTAATCGCTCGCACAAACCTGCTGTCCAAGTGGGGGCGAGGATATCGACCGTTCTTGATGCATCTTGTTGCGCGAGAGAGGCGATGAGCGGTTGGCTCATCACCATGTCCCCCACCCAGGAGGGCGCGACTACCAAAGTGGAGGAGGATGGGTGCACAGCATGACCTTCGCGCTCGAGATGACAGCGCTGAGAACGGATGGGTGTTGCGTCGCTCAGAGGATGCTGAGAGCCGATCAGTGCCCGTGAGGGGCGGGGCCACTGAAACGATACTGGGTGCCGCAATAAGGGCAGCTCACGCTGCCATGCTTTGCCACATCCAAAAATACTTTGGGATGCGCATTCCACAATTTCACGGCATCGGTTGGGCAATGTAATGGAAGATCATGCGCGGTGACTTCTACTTCGCGATGTGTCAGGCCGCCACTTTCAGGGATTGTTGTCGTGCTCATTGTATTCATTCACCCTAGCTAAAATATGGAATTTATTTCTTGGGGACTACACTGTTCCAAGCACTGTGTTGGCTGGACTCTCCACGCACACACTCAAAATAACGAGACTGCAATTTCTCAGTCATCGGGCCGCGCTTTCCAGCTCCAATGATCCGGCGATCCACTTCACGAATCGGTGTCACTTCAGCAGCGGTTCCAGTAAAAAACGCTTCATCGGCACTATACAACTCATCGCGCGAAATACGACGTTCGGTGACACGGATTCCCATGTCATGGGCTAACTGAAAAATGGAATCGCGCGTAATGCCCTCTAATGCGGAAGACAGGTCGGGTGTAATCAATTGACCATGGCGCACGATGAAGATGTTTTCGCCTGACCCTTCGGCGACAAACCCATCTACATCGAGCAGTAAAGCTTCATCGTAACCATCCGCAATGGCTTCATTGTTTGCCAAAATAGAATTCATGTAGTTACCGCTGGCTTTAGCTTTGCACAGAGTAATATTGGGATGATGACGGGTGTATGAAGAGGTTTTGACACGAATGCCTTGTTCTAAAGCAGCCTCACCCAAATAGGCACCCCAGGGCCATGCAGCAATGCTGACGTGTACTTTTGCGCCATGCGGGGAAATGCCCATTTTTTCAGAGCCGTAAAAAGCCAGAGGGCGGATATAGCACTCTTCCAAACCATTGCGCGCGACGGTTTCAAGCTGTGCTTGTGCGATGGTGGCTTCATCGTAGGGCATCTTCATCTGCAAAATATGGGCGGAGCGAAACAAGCGAGCGGTGTGCTCTTGCAAGCGAAAAATGGCACTTCCTTGGCTGGTTTTATAGGCGCGAACCCCTTCAAACACCGCCAAACCATAGTGCAGGCTATGCGTTAAAACGTGAGTTTGTGCTGTTCTCCACTCTACCCACTCCCCATCTAGCCATATTAGGCCATCACGATCAGACATCGACATATCAAGAGTTCACCGGCAAAAAAAACCAAGTTTACCGCATCAGCGCGATCGGTTTGGCGCCAACTCACTCAAAAAGATACAATTGGCAGGCTAAAAAACTTAAAAACCCTAGCTTTTGGGCGGTCACTTTAGTCAGCCGCACCCAATTTCATTCAATCCCAAAGGCGTAATGTTAAGGCAATCCTCGATTTGGCTGATGCGATGCGCGGCCGCCCTGACCGCTGTATTGATGCTCTTCACCCTATTATTGGGCATCTGGGCACGTTTATGGCTGGGCGATCATTTAGATAGCTTCAGACCGCGTATTGAGGCTGCTGTCTCGGAAAAAGCACAGATTCAAGCGCATATTGGCAAGCTAGACGTCATTTGGCATGGCTTGCTGCCAGAGTTTGTTTTAAAAAACTTAGAATTAAAAGATGCATCGGGTCTCGTTGATTTAAGTTTGGAGCAAGTGAATGTGCGCTTGGCGCTATTGCCCTTATTCGAAGGCAATATTGATTTTGCTGCACTGGAAATTGATCGCCCTAAACTCAATATTCAACGTCGACCAGATGGGCGTTTCGTTTTGGCGGGTATTCTGCTTCCCCTGGGTTCAGATGAACCGGGTATTCCTTTTCTAGATTGGTTGCTGAATCAGAATGAACTCAGTATTCATGATGGCTTGGTGAATTGGGAGGACCAGAAATTAGCTTCGCCTCTGGCGCGTTTCCCGCAATTTGAATTGCATCTGCAGGGAGCGGGAAATCGACATCGATTTAAATTCAGTTTCACTGCCCCCGCGGACATCATGCGCACACCGGAGTTTTATGGTGATTTTTATGGACGGGATACGCAGCATTTTTCGGAATGGTCAGGGACCTTTGGCGCGAGTGCCGATTTCATCGATTTAGCTCGGGTTCGCCACCTGATTCCCTTGCCTGAGAGTTTGCAGTCGCGCATGGATCAGTTGGCACCACGCGGTGTGATTCAAGCGCTGAAGCTTCGTTGGAACCATGGGGATAGCCCCAAAAGCGATTACACCATTCAAGCCAAATTGACCGATGTCAGTGTATTGGCTTATCAAAAAATTCCAGGCCTTGAACATGTGTCGGGTTCGGTGCAAGCAGATCAAAGCGGGGGGCGTGTCGACATAGAAGGGCAAAACTTTGTGATGACGATGAACGCCTATTTCGACCACCCGCTTGCATTGCATCACATTCAATCTAGTGTGCATTGGGAAAACGAAGCAGCCGCAAGCGTCATCACCATAGAACAATGTCGGATAGAAGATCCCGCATTGGCAGGGCATGTGGAGGGTACGCTACGTATTGATCAGCAGGGCCATCGCATGGCGCATCTGAGGGCTGCGTTGGAGCGTGCTGAAGTCAAAGCGGTGGGTCATTTTTTGCCTAACGATATTGGACCTGATGCAAGGAGTTGGATTAAGACATCCCTGCTGTCAGGGCAAGCGCATCTTGCGTCCATGGAACTGGATGGGGATCTGAAGGCCTTTCCTTTCGCGAGCAAACAAGCTGGAACATTTAAGGTGCATGTTCCCGTTGAGGATGTACGTTTAGATTATGCAAACGGGTGGCCGGCTTTAACTGGAATTCGGGGTGAGCTAGAGTTTGATGGGGTTGGGCTAACGATACATGGTAATGAAGCGACCCAGGGATCGCTCATGGCACGTGAAGTATTCGGAAAGATTGCAGACTTGGATGCTGATCATCCTTTGCTGGATATAGAGGCGAAAGTGCGGGGGCCTGTGCAAGCCGGTTTTGATTTTATTGCTGCGAGTCCGCTGAAAAAATCAATTGGCGCCTTGCCAAAATTATTTAAGGCAACGGGGGGCGCTGATGTAGCGTTGAAAATTCATGTGCCCTTAGATAAGACGGATGACACTTCGGTGATTGGAAGTGTGGCGGTGGATGGGGCAGAGTTGAAAAATGATAGTGGAGATATTCCGCCTATCACTGCGCTCAAGGGGCGCGTGCAGTTTACCCAGGACAAAGTTTCTGCCGACAACCTGACTGCCAAAATACTCGGCGGCATTGTTCATGGAAATATTGCATCTCGTCCGGCGGAGGTGGTGGTGGAGGCGGGAGGGCAGTTTGATAATGCGGAGGTGAATCACTTCTATGTGGACGATAAGCTGGCATTTTTAAAGGGGCGGGGAGAGTGGAAGGGGGTGTTTCGTGTGGTGGAGGGGACCACCGATATCGATATTCGCGCTAAAACACCTTTGTTTGGCCAGGTGTCTGATGTAGAGGTGCATAAGCATGGTTCGGACCCTCTTACGATGGATGGGCACGGTAAGCCTGCTTTGCGTGCCGTGCTTCAGGAATTTGTGCCTGCATTGATGCCCGCTGCGGAGGGGAGTCTGGACTGGAAGGTGAATTATAAAAAATCGAGCTCGGGCGATCATTTGAGCGGCACGGGCCGTTTTGCTTTGCTTGGAAAGCCAGGTGAGCTGACCTTGTCTGGGCACCCCGATGCGATCGTTTTGGATCTTTCCGGGGGCATGGATGCCACTGCACTAGAACGCATTGTTCCGCGTTTACCCAAAGGACTGATGACTGGGTCAAGCACTTGGCAGGCTAATGTGGATGAACGGCCGGGACAAGTGTTTTTTAAATTGAATTCCGACCTAAAGGGCTTGGCGATAGAGTTGCCTGCTCCTTTTGGTAAGAGTGCTTCTGATGTGCTCGCTTTGAATGCACGAATCAATCGAAGCGCCCAACGTTCCCCTCTCATTTTGACGGGTCGCTTGGACGCGCAGCTTTCCTTTTCTGCCTTGCTCCCCGAGGGTGATAAGGATGATCTGAAACGCATCGCGATCAAAATCGCGAATACTGAAGCGCCTCCTGTCCCTGCCACCAATGGAGTACAAATCACAGGGGAACTGGCTTCTTTTGATGCAGATGCATGGAAAAAAGCATTACGCGTGCATCCCCTTCCAGCATCGAGTGCTGAAACAGCAGCAGCTGGGGATCTCCCCATTCATTTTGATTTGAACATTCAAAAAGCCAGTGTTGGGCGTTACCGCTTGGGAGCACATCATGTCATGGGTCAGTATTCAGCGCTTGGTTTGAAAGTGGAAACACGGGGTCCTAATGTAGACGGGGTGATGGATTGGTCTAATGAGGGGCCGGGACATCTGAGCGCAAAACTGGATCAACTGATTTTAAAGTCTGATCCTTTGGTCGGGACGACAAAACCCTTGGTGGCCGACCCTTCAGACGATCCTCGCCAATTACCCATCGTGGATTTGGCAGCTGCAAAAGTGGAAGTAGACCAACGTGTGATTGGTCGGGTGGATTTGCACGGCGAGCCCGATGCAGGGGGATGGAAAATCTCCAAACTCAACCTGACACAGGCGCATGGATCGCTGCAGGCGCAAGGTAATTGGACGCTCCGCGCTGGGCAGACGCGAACCAGTATGTCGGGAGAAATTAAGGCGCAAGATACGGGTTTGCTTTTACAAGACTTGGGATATTCCAAAGCACTCGCGCGCGGAAAAACGAGTTTGCGTGCCCAGTTAGATTGGCCCGGAGACCCTGGGGATTTTGTGGTGGCGAATTTGAATGGGGGGATGGATTTAGATTGCCAGTCGGGTCAGTTTTTAACGGTGGAGCCGGGAGTGGGGCGCTTAATTGGTTTGCTGAGTCTGCAGTCATTGCCGCGCAGAATTACCTTGGACTTTAGAGATATTTTTAGTGAAGGATTTGCATTTGATTCTTTGGCGGGGCACATTGAGGTGAAGCAGGGGGTGTTGAGCACCAAGAATCTCGAAATGAAGGGGCCTGCAGCCAACATTGCCTTGACGGGTAAAGCCTTTGTAATTACCGAAACGGCGGATCTGGATGTTAAGGTGAGTCCTGCAGTGGGCAATGGCGTTTCATTGGCTTCTACTGTGGTGGGCGGGCCGGTTGTAGGCGCGGCAACGTACCTGATACAACGTTTATTGAGTAACCCTATCGATCAACTTCTTACCTACCATTATGAGGTCACGGGGCCTTGGGAGGATCCGCAAGTGAATCGAGTCGGGCTCGACAAGATCACCGGTTCAAAAAGCAAAAATGACAAGAAGCCCTAAAAGGTTCCCATCCAAAAAATTAGCCCCTTTTAATGTGCACCACAATAAAACTCCATTGCCTTTCAAAATCAAACACAAAATATGTTTCAGTCTCTAGATCAATTTAAAGTTGCCACCATTCAAATGGTGTCTGGCCCCAAAGTGGACGAAAACCTGAAGGTTGCCGAGCAATTACTGGAACACGTCGCTTTGACCGAAGCCAAAGTCGTGGCTTTGCCAGAATACTTCCCCATCATGGGACTCACGGATACCGACAAAGTGGCTGTGCGAGAGCAACCCGGTCTCGGGCCTATTCAGCAATTTCTGTCAGAGATTTCGGCGCGTTTGAAATTGTGGATTGTGGCGGGAACGATTCCGCTGGAGTGCGCGGATTCTGCTCGCGTGCGTAATACCAGCTTGGTGTATACGCCAGAAGGAAAGGCCTGCGCACGCTATGACAAGATTCATTTATTTGGCTTTAATCGTGGGCAAGACCACTACCAAGAGTCACTGACGATTGAGCGCGGTGATGAGCCTGTTGCGCTGGATACGCCTTGGGGCCGTTGGGCGCTCTCGGTGTGTTACGACCTGCGGTTTCCTGAGTTGTATCGAGGTATGCAACAGCCTGATTTAATTTTTGTTCCGGCAGCATTCACCCAAACCACAGGGCAGGCGCATTGGGAGATTTTGCTGCGTGCGCGCGCCATCGAAAACTTGGCGTATGTGATTGCTTCTGGGCAAGGGGGAACGCATCCCTCTGGGCGCGAAACCTTCGGTTCCTCTATGATCATCGATCCATGGGGAACTGTGCTGGCAAGGCACGATAAGGGGCCAGGTTTTGCGGTGGCGGAAGTTGATCCCGCTTACCTTGCCAGCGTGCGTAAAAGTTTACCGGCGCTGGATCATCGCATTTTGGCTTAGGATGAGCCTGAAACGTTTCTTTAAATTAAAGGTTTACTCTTGAATAGTGCTACTTCTTCTTTTGCTTTGATCGATCCCCATTTTGACGTGGCACAGCGCCAGCTTCTCGATCCTGGTGCTTTGCAACTCTCGCACTTAGACGAAGTGCTGGGGAGTATTTTTACGCGCAACGTGGACTATGCCGATCTGTATTTTCAATATAGTCGATCAGAAGGCTGGAGCCTTGAAGAAGGGCAGGTGAAGTCGGGCAGTTTTCATATTGAGCAAGGGGTAGGCGTCCGCGCCGTATCGGGAGAGCGCACGGCGTTTGCTTATTCCGATGACATCAGTCTGATGGCCTTACACAAAGCGGCCGATGCTGCGCGGGCGATTGGTCGGAATGGTGGGCAAGGCTGTGCCAAGTTGGCCCAATTACAGCCCGGTTCAGCGCTCTATCAAGCCAATGATCCTTTAGCCAGTTTGCCCGATAGTGAAAAAATTCGTTTACTCGAGCAACTTGAACAAGAAGCGCGCAAGCTGGATTCCCGAATTACTCAAGTGATGGCGAGTTTAGCGGGTGAGTACGAAGTGATCTTGGTGGCGCGCGGCGATGGGGGCATGGCAGCCGATGTTCGACCGTTGGTTCGCCTCTCCTTGCAAGTGATCGTTGAGCAAGATGGTCGACGTGAGCAAGGCAGTGCAGGTGGCGGTGGTAGAACAGACTATCGTTATTTCACCCCTGAGATATTGCGCAGCTATGCCGAACAAGCGGTGAAGCTGGCATTGACCAATTTAGAGGCAGGGCCCGCACCTGCTGGGAGCATGACCGTTGTATTGGGGCCAGGATGGCCAGGAATTTTGTTGCATGAGGCGATTGGCCATGGTTTAGAAGGCGACTTCAATCGTAAAGGAAGCTCAGCCTTCGCCGGGCGCATCGGCGAGCGTGTAGCCTCCCCGGGGGTGACGGTACGCGATGATGGTACTTTGCCGGGACGAAGAGGTTCCTTAAGCATTGATGACGAGGGTAATCCTACGTCCTGCACGACGCTGATTGAGGACGGTATCCTCAAGGGCTACATTCAAGATAGTTTGAATGCACGACTGATGAACATGCCTTTGACGGGCAATGGTCGACGTGAATCCTTTGCACATTTGCCCATGCCACGCATGACCAATACCTATATGCTGGCAGGTGCACATGATCCGGCTGAGATTATTGCTTCGGTTTCAAAAGGTTTATACGCCCCGAATTTCGGGGGGGGGCAGGTCGATATCACCACGGGCAAATTCGTATTTTCAACCTCGGAAGCCTGGTTGATTGAAGGCGGTAAGCTCACGCGCCCGGTTAAAGGCGCGACCTTGATCGGAAATGGCCCAGATGTACTCACCCGTGTGGCCATGATAGGCAATGACTTGGCGCTCGATGCTGGGGTTGGCGTATGTGGCAAGGATGGGCAAAGCGTTCCAGTGGGAGTAGGGCAGCCCACCGTGCGCATAGATGGCCTTACGGTAGGTGGCACGGTATAAGGGCCAGCTTTGGTATACTCACCGACCCGGATCTAAAATGTACCAACTAAACAGAATAAGATACTGATGGAAACACTCACTCATAAAACTGACGATGTTCGTGTTCGTGAAATTAAAGAACTCGTTCCCCCTGCCCATATTTTGCGGGAGTTTCCGCCCTCTGATCGTGCAATCGAACTGACTTTTGAAACACGCAAAGACATACACCGTATTTTGCATGGGAGTGATGATCGTCTGCTGGTGATTGTGGGGCCGTGTTCCATTCATGATGTGGAGGCAGCAAAGGAATATGCAACGCGCTTGAAGAAAGTGCGTGAAACGCTGATTGATGATTTGGTTGTCGTCATGCGGGTATATTTCGAGAAACCCAGAACCACGGTCGGTTGGAAAGGCTTGATCAACGACCCCATGCTGGATGGTAGTTTTAAAATTAATGAAGGCTTGCGCGTTGCCCGCCATTTATTGATGGATTTGAATGAAATGGGCATTCCTGCCGGGACTGAGTTTCTGGATTTGATTACTCCGCAATACTTTGCTGATTTGATCAGTTGGGGGGCGATTGGTGCGCGTACCACAGAAAGTCAGGTGCACAGAGAGCTGGCTTCTGGATTGTCGTGCCCGGTGGGCTTTAAGAATGGGACAGATGGCAACCTCAAAATTGCGGTGGATGCCATTCGCGCGAGTCGTCAGCCGCATCACTTTCTATCCGTGACGAAAGGTGGACATTCTGCGATTGTGGCAACCAATGGCAATGAAGATTGCCATGTGATTCTGCGGGGTGGAAAGCAGACTAATTTTGATGCACTCAGTGTCGATGCAGCGGCAAAAGAATTGGCAGGGGCAGGATTAGAGCAACGCATGATGATTGATTTTAGTCATGCCAATAGCCAGAAAGATCCGCAGAAGCAACGTGCGGTGAATACGGATGTGGCAGGACAAATCGCGGCAGGTGATCAAAGAATTTCTGGGGTAATGATTGAAAGTCACCTCGTTGCAGGCCGTCAAGATCTTACTCCCGGATGTACCCTAACCTATGGTCAAAGCATTACAGATGGTTGTGTGAGTTGGGAAGATACCGAAATCATGCTCGAAGAGTTGGCTGCAGCAGTGCGGGCGCGGCGTCTCAAGCACAGCACCGCAGGAGACTAGAGATGGTTAATGCGGTCATGGTTGAAGCAATGGGGTTGGCATCAGCATGAAGACCCAGTTTCTGGATTTTGAGCAGCCTATCGGTGAGCTTGAGGGAAAAATTGAAGAGTTACGTTTTGTTCAAGAAGACTCTGCAGTGGATATCTCACAAGAAATCTCCCGGCTTCAGAGCAAAAGCCAGACCTTAGCCAAAGACATCTATGCCAAATTAACAGCTTGGCAGATCGCGCAGGTCGCACGCCATCCACAGCGGCCCTATGCTCTAGATTACTTTGATGGCATGTTCACCGATTTCCAGGAACTGCACGGCGATCGCTGTTTTGCTGATGATGCCGCCATTGTGGCAGGACTTGCCCGCTTTGATGGCAGATCGGTGATGGTGATCGGACATCAAAAAGGGCGGGATACTAAAGACAGGATTTATCGAAATTTTGGTCAGGCGCGCCCCGAAGGCTATCGTAAAGCGCTGAGATTAATGCGCTTAGCCGAGCGCTTTCGACTTCCTATCCTGACTTTTATTGATACCCCGGGGGCTTATCCCGGTATTGATGCAGAAGAGCGCGGGCAGTCTGAAGCGATTGGACGCAATTTGTTTGAAATGGCCGGACTGACTGTTCCGATTATTTGTACCATTATTGGCGAAGGGGGCTCGGGTGGTGCTTTGGCAGTGGCGGTGGGTGATGCCACTTTGATGTTGCAATACTCCATTTACTCGGTGATTTCGCCAGAAGGCTGTGCGGCGATTCTCTGGAAAACACCTGAAAAAACATCGGATGCCGCGGAAACTTTAGGGATTACGGCCATTCGTCTTAAGGCGTTGGGGCTCATCGATACGATCGTTCCAGAGCCTTTGGGGGGCGCGCATCGAGATCCTGCGCTCATGATGCAGACTTTACGCAAAGCGATTCATGATCAATTTAAGGACTTAGACAGGTTGTCAACCCAAGATCTGATTCAGCGTCGTCACGATAGACTGATGAGTTATGGGCGCTTCAAGGAAATTTCTGTCGCTTGATCCCAATACAACCGGAGTAATCCGTTCCGGGACGAATCGATTCAGGTCATCAAGACCGCTCGCCCTTTCCAATCTGAGCACAGTCAAACATGCTCGATGATCTCTTGCACACCGTAGACCACGCTTTGGGACCGCCTGGGCGATGGCAGGGTAAAACCGTGTTGCTCGCGTTCAGCGGGGGCGTGGACTCTACCGTTCTACTTGAAGCTTTGACAGTGTTGCGAGAACGCCATGGTTTTGATTTACAGGCTGCGCACATTCACCATGGCTTGCAGGAGATTGCCGATACATGGCCCCGCCATTGTGAAGCGCAAGCGACTCAGCGCGGCGTGCTCTTTCACCTCAAACAGGTGAGGGTGGAGAACGCGGAATCATTGGGCTTAGAGGCGGCAGCGCGCTTGGCGCGCTATGCCGCACTGGGCGCAATCCCTGCGGATGTGGTGGTGCTAGGCCATCACCTAGATGATCAGGCGGAGTCGGTGTTGCTGCAACTGCTTCGGGGGGCAGGACCCGCAGGCATATCCGGAATGGGTGCAGAGAGTATTCCCGCTCGCCACCCCTTGCAGACCCCCATTCTTCGGCCTTTGCTGGCTGTTTCTCGATTGCGTATCGAGCAGTGGGCCAATGAACGTGAGTTGAACTGGATAGAGGATCCGTCTAATCAAAATCTGCAGATGGATCGTAACTTTCTGCGGAATAAACTGGGTCCCGTGCTGAATGAACGTTTTCGCTCTTGGCGCGAAGGTTTGGCACGCAGTGCGCAATGGGCAGCAGAAGCCCAAACACTATTGCTTGAATTGGCGCAGCAGGATGTGCAGAAGATAAGGGATCATGTTGAAGCGCATGCCTCAGTCAGTGTGCCTTTTGATCCTGCTTGTTTGCCGGGTAAACAGCATGCTTATCTTAATTTGCCTGAACATCGCTTACGTAATGTATTGCGTGCCCTGCTCAGCGAACGGGGGGCGCCTGCTCCCCCTGCGCCGCGATTAATGGAATGGATTCGTCAGTTGCGTCGAGCTGATCCCGATCGCGCGCCTATGATGGTTTGGCAGGATTGGGTGTTGCGTTGTTGGGGTGAAACATTATGGCTAGAAAAAAGAGTGCAATCAGACCTGTCCCGTCATCATGAGAAGGGTCAAGACCTCAGTAAACTTGTGGAGAGCACCTACTCAAATAATCTTGGGAAGGGTCCCGATTTAACTCATCCTGGCGAGGTCGAAGATGTCTTATCGATTACTTGGGACGGCTTGCACCCCATGAAGGTGGCGTGGTTGGGGGGAGGTGAAGTCGAATTGCATTGGGAGGATGCGCAATCTGCCCCGCACTCTGGTTCAGGTATTCTGCTGCCTTGGCGCTTGAGGCAAGATACTGGGCCGCTGCTCATCAAAACGGCGAGCGGTGGAAGTCGAATACAACCGGGTGCTTTGCAACCGCATCGGAATCTTCGTAAATTATTTCAAGAAGCAGGGGTGCCACCCTGGCGCCGTGGGCGCATGCCGATGTTGCACTGCGGTCGAAATTTGATCGCGGTTCCGGGCTTGGCGGTGGACCCTGCATGGCAAGCCCCCGCGGATGAGGGGGGCTGGCAACTCATTTGGCGAGATCCTGGACTGGCGTGCTACAATATTTAGCTTTTTCAATCATCATCTTACCGGAGCTTACATGAGCATTGAGCGCACTTTATCGATCATCAAACCTGACGCAGTGGCAAAAAATGTGATCGGTCAAATTTATAGCCGCTTTGAGCAAGCCGGACTAAAAGTCATCGCCGCTCGCATGACCCAATTGTCTCAAGCCCAAGCAGAGGGTTTTTATGCGGTTCACCGTGAACGTCCTTTCTTCAAAGACCTTGTCAGTTTCATGATTTCTGGCCCCGTCATGATTCAAGTGTTGGAAGGGGAAGGTGCCATTCTTAAAAATCGTGACCTGATGGGGGCAACCGACCCGAAGAAAGCGGCAACGGGCACCATCCGTGCTGATTTTGCAGACAGTATTGATGCCAATGCGGTGCATGGTTCCGATGCACCCGAGACCGCGGCTGTAGAAATTGCTTACTACTTCCCTAGTCTTGATGTGCATAGCCGCTAATCGGGCTGTGCATGAGGCTGAACAGTACCCGTCTGAACAGTCCCTGTTCATTCAGTCCTGTCTTGGCAGGCTGTTCAGTTAAGAGCCGCGCATAGACATGATGAATCTCATGGATCTGAATCTCCCCCAACTAGAGGCTTTCGTTGAAGGCTTGGGGGAGAAGCGTTTTCGTGCCAAGCAGTTGATGCGATGGATTCATCAGTATGGTGAAGATGATTTCACGCGCATGAGTGATATCGCAAAAAGTTTGCGAGAAAAACTACGCGATACCGCGGTGATTCAACCACCCCAGTTATTATCCACCCACACTTCTGAAGATGGCACGCGCAAATGGGTGCTGGAAGTGGGGGCAGGCAATGCCATTGAGACCGTATTTATCCCTGAGGATGATCGCGGCACTCTGTGCGTTTCTTCTCAAGTGGGATGCGCTTTAGCGTGTACTTTTTGTTCTACCGGTCATCAAGGCTTTAATCGCAATCTGACTACCGCAGAAATCATCGGGCAGGTGTGGTGGGCCAATCGTGCTTTGGGGCGTGACCCCAAAGGTGAGCGGATGATCAGCAATATTGTGATGATGGGTATGGGTGAACCGCTTGCGAATTTTGAGAACGTCGATACCGCATTAGATATCATGCTGGATGACTTCGGCTATGGTTTGTCGCGTCGTCGTGTGACGGTCTCTACGTCAGGCATTGTGCCAGCTATGGATCGTTTACGCGATCGACATCCGGTTGCCCTTGCTGTTTCTTTGCATGCCCCCAATGATGCACTTCGTGATGTGATTGTGCCCATCAACAAGAAATATCCCTTGGCAGAATTGTTGGCTGCCTGTCGACGTTATCTTGAAAAAGCACCGCGCGATTTTGTGACATTTGAATATGTCATGCTGGATGGGGTAAATGATCAACCTCAGCATGCGCGAGCGCTCTTAGACGTGGTGGAAGGCACCCCCTGCAAATTCAATTTGATTCCTTTCAACCCATTTCCGGGTAGTGCGTATCGTCGTTCTCAGCCCGCAACGATTCATCAGTTCCGTTCGATATTGATGGATGCCGGCTATGTGGTGACAGTTCGTAAAACGCGTGGAGAGGATATTGATGCTGCATGCGGTCAATTAGCAGGGCAAGTGAAAGATAAATCGAGAAGGGCAGCCCGCATGGCGGAGCAGAGCTTAGCGAGGATGGAATGGTGAGCGAAGAGTCTGGCGGATTAGATCGGATGTCAGAGGAGATGGCGCAGCAATTGCGCGCCGGGCCCAGTCGCGGATCGTTAATGCGTATTGCCCGCGAGAAAGCGGGCTTATCCATTCAGCAACTCGCCAACGGCATGAATCTCTCCCAAAAACAGATCATGGCTTTGGAGTCAGATGATCTGAGCGCGTTGCCCTCTGCTACTTTTGTGCGCGGTTTTGTGCGCAACTATGCGCGTATTGTGGGATGTGATCCGTCTCAATTTGACGTGATGGAAGTGTTGGGTGTAGAGAAATCTGAAACTCCTTCTTTTACGCTTTCTCCGCCTGCAGAGAACATGCCGATTCTCAGTAACCGTGCCGATTCCAATCGTCGTTGGATGATGGCGGCAGGCGTGATTGTGCTGATTGGATTAATAGGTGGGTA
>Ga0114962_10000950_pt1 | contig 25082 bp, 20 predicted proteins | sample C_130820_MF_Meta_FD_87017 | JGI IMG/M metagenome (GOLD analysis project Ga0114962, IMG submission 87017) | Freshwater microbial communities from Lake Croche, Canada to study carbon cycling - C_130820_MF_MetaG | ecosystem: Environmental > Aquatic > Freshwater > Lake | place: Lake Croche, Canada... | reverse complement strand
TTTTTAATTCAAGCGATTGACATGCTTTTTGTAAGGCTTCAGTGAAACTTCTTCCTATGGCCATTACCTCCCCAACTGCTTTCATCTGAATACTTAACCTAGTGTCCGCTCCATGGAATTTATCAAAATTGAACCTAGGTATTTTAACCACTACATAATCAATGGACGGTTCAAAAAAGGCAGATGTTGTTTTAGTCACAGGATTTTTCAGTTCATCCAAATTGTAGCCGATGGCCAATTTAGCTGCAATTTTTGCAATAGGATATCCTGTTGCTTTTGATGCCAATGCCGAAGATCTGCTGACTCGTGGATTAATTTCAATAGCTACAATTTGCTCATCTACGGGGTTTAAGGCAAACTGAACATTACAACCTCCAGCAAAATGACCCAAACTACGCATCATTTCGATTGCATAATCCCGCATTTTTTGATAAGAAGTATCGCTTAAAGTCATAGCAGGGGCAACAGTAATGCTGTCACCTGTATGGATACCCATGGGGTCAAAGTTTTCTATTGTACAAATAATTGCAATATTATCTGCATTATCCCTTAATAATTCTAATTCAAATTCTTTCCATCCAAAAATGGATTGCTCTAACAATACTTCATGAATAGGACTCATTTCTAAGCCTCTTTGTAAAAGCTCATCAAATTCCTCCTTTTTATGGACAAATGCAGCTCCTGTACCTCCTAATGTGAAGGACGGACGTATAACTAAAGGAAATCCAATTTCCTGTGCTATGTTTTTACCTTCTAAAAAACTGGTTGCTACCGCTGATTTAGGAGTAGAAATATTAAGTTGAACCATCAATTGACGGAATAACTCTCTATTTTCTGTCCTATCTATAGCAGCAATGTCCACCCCAACGATTCTAACATTAAACTCTTCCCAAAGCCCGATTTCCTCTGCCTCTTTACACAGATTTAAGGCAGTTTGTCCTCCCATTGTAGGTAAAACAGCATCAATAGGATGATTTTCTAAAATGGTTCGTAAGGATTCCGTATTTAATGGAAGAAGATAAATTTTATCTGCCGTTACCTTATCCGTCATTATGGTAGCAGGATTAGAATTAATTAGAATAACTTCAATTCCTTCCTCTCTTAAACTTCTTGCCGCTTGAGAACCACTGTAATCAAACTCACAGGCTTGACCTATGACAATTGGACCTGAACCTATAATTAAAACGGACTTAATGGATGTATCTAAGGGCATAACTATTTTTTATTGATAAATAAAATTGTGCAAAGATAACCCCATTCAAATAGGATTTTAGACCCTAAACGATAATTTTATTTGGAATTTGTGAATAACTATTGTTTTGTAGGCAGACCTAGTCGTTCCTGTAGTTTAGTCCATGAATGGTACTATAATTATAGTCCAATCTACTTAATTGACTTAATTCAAATTTCTTTTTAGTCAGTTCCTTAATGGTTTCTAAAATAAGATTTTGTTCAACTTCATCCTGAGTTTCCTCGTATAATTTATAAAGTGAATGTATGACCTCAGTAAGCTTCCAAATATTCAATTTATTAAGCGCAAGGATTAAAACTTCCTTATAATTGTCTTTAGTTTCGCTGACAGGCTTACCGATACTTTTTTCCCAGTATTCAGATATTTTATAACCGAAAAATAAAAACTTAGTTATAAATTGATTTATTTCCTGATTATCAGAATATTTAACAAAATCGGTAAAATTGAATGCCTTATTTCCTAATTCTAAATTTCTTTTTGCTTCATTGAAAACAAATTCACAATTTTTATCCAACCATTCTATATCCTCTATATTGTCTAAGATATATTGAGTGACTGTTTTATCATCTATCATATAATCACCAAAAGTGACTAAAATGGATATAACCTCTTGCTCGCGGTCAATGGAACTGACATGGTAAATTTGATTTTGAATTAATTCAATATCAGCATCTGTCTGCTTTGCAATATTTTGATCAATGGAAATGTTTTTTTCCCTATGATTTTTAATTGCTATTTTTTTAATCTCATCGATTAAAATCTTTTCATCTGTTTTGGTTAAAACCGAAAGCTGTTGAATAAAGGCGGCTCTTTTTAAATTGTCATTTATTTTAACAATTAATTCTAAGTTGTCCTTTACAGCAATTGTTTTCTTAATCGGATTATTAACCTCAGTACCTAATTCCTTCTTAATTTTATATTCTACAAAGGTCAAAGAATTGGATTTGATATATTCCATAAATTCTTCGACCGTTTTTTCTCTAGCAAAGGAGTCAGGGTCATGTTCTTTAGGCAACTCTACTATGCTGACATCCAATTGATTGTCTAATAATATCGATATAGCCCGGAGCGTTGCTTTTTGTCCAGCATCATCTCCATCATACATCAATAATACATTATCTGTATATTTTTTAATTAATTGAGCCTGTTCTGTAGTTAAACTCGTTCCACTAGAAGCTACTGCGTTTTCTATCCCATTCTGATTTAATCCAATCACATCCATATAGCCTTCTACCAAAATAATTTGATCTAAGGTTTTAATGGCTTTTTTAGATTGAAATAATCCGTATAAAACAAAACTTTTATTATAGACAGTTGTATCAGGAGAATTAATGTATTTAGCAGTATTAGCATTTTTACTTAATATCCTCCCTCCAAATCCAATCACTTTACCCAATTGATTGTGGATCGGGAATATTAATCGCTCTCTAAACCGATCTAATATTTTTAAACCATCCTCCGTTTTATAGCTCATTCCAGAATTGATTAAAACATCCTCTGTATATCCATTGCTTAAAGCCCAATTTTTAAGGGTTTCAAATCCAGAATTTGACCAACCAAGTCCAAATTTTTCTATCGTTTGCATGGTCAATCCTCTTTCCTTGGCATAGGATAGCCCGATTATTTGGCCCTCTTCCTGATTTAAAAGATTATCCGCATAATATTTTTGGACGGCTTGTAAAAAAATTAAAATACTTTCCTTTTGGGATATTTTTTCCGCCTCTTCATTGGAATATTTTATCTCCTCAATTTCAATATTATATTTCCCTGCCAAATACCGCAAAGCCTCTGGATAGGAAATCTTTTCATATTCCATTATAAAATTGACCGCTCCTCCTCCTTTTCCACAGCCAAAGCATTTATAAAGCTCCTTGGCTGGAGAAACTGAAAACGAAGGTGTCTTTTCTCCATGAAATGGGCACAATCCTGTATAATTAGTTCCTCTTTTTTTCAAGCGAACAAAATCACCCACTACCTCCACAATATCGGCAGCACGAAGGATTCTATCAACAGTTGCAGGACTAATCATTTGATTTAGGCTCTAAGTTATACTTATTTTTCCAATTAAATAATAAAGACTTTTTGATTTCTGACTCCTTAGTATTGGAGGCAGGATAGTAAAATACTTGATTTGATATTTCAGTCGGCATTAACTCCGTAAAAACAAAATTATTCTCATAATTATGTGCGTATTGGTAATTCTGTCCATAACCTAAATCCTTCATTAAAGGAGTAGGGGAGTTTCTTAATTGCAAAGGAATTGGAAGATTGCCAGTCTTTTTAACAAAAGCCAAAGCATTATCTATTGCCATGTAGGTAGAATTGCTTTTTGGACTCGTTGCCAAATAAATGGTACAATTTGACAAAATAATTCTTGATTCTGGCATTCCAATCATTTTAACCGATTGCATGCAAGCATTGGCATATAATAAAGCATTTGGATTTGCCATCCCTATATCCTCGCTCGCCAAAATAACCAACCTCCTGGCAACAAAATCAGGCTTTTCACCTCCAGCAATCATCCTGGCTAAATAATAAATCGCCGCTTGAGGGTCAGAACCTCTAATTGACTTGATAAACGCGGATATAACGTCATAATGATATTCTCCATCCTTATCAAATTGAAGCGAATTATCTTGTAATATTTCAGCCATTTCCTCATCAGAAATACTGGTCTTATTTTCCGAATTTGAAATCAATGATTCTAATCCATTCAATAATTTCCTTGCATCTTGTCCAGAAAATTCAATCAACTTATAATAATTGAATTTAATTTGATCATATTTTTTTAAATAATCATCTTTTAAAAAGGCATTTATAATAATTTGATTCAACTCCTCCTTGGTTAAAGGATTTAAGGTATATACTTGGCACCTAGACAAAAGGGCATTATTTACCTCAAAACTAGGATTTTCTGTGGTGGCACCGATTAGTATAATTTTCCCTGATTCTATTGCACCTAATAAGGAATCCTGTTGTGACTTATTGAATCTATGAATTTCATCAATAAATAAAATAATAGTACCAAATAATTTAGTTTCGTCTATCACCGCTCTAACTTCCTTGACTCCAGCAGTTACAGCAGACAAGGTCTTAAAAGGAAATCCACATTCCTTGGCCAATATTCTTGCAATGGTCGTTTTACCTACTCCAGGAGGACCCCAAAAAATGATACTAGGTAGTTTCTTAGCAAGGAGAGCCTGCCTTATTGGTGCTTTTTCTCCCAATAAATGAGTTTGACCAACAATATCATCAATTGTTTGTGGCCTGACTCTTTCTGCTAATGGAATAAATTGCATATTAAGATCACTCAATAAACTTAGTTGGTGAAACCAAGATGTTCTTTAAAGCAAATCTTTGCACATAAAATATTTCCTTTGGATTGGAAGAAAGTGTTCCAAAATATTGGTCTCCGTCAATATTACCTTCTAATACTTGTTTGGTATTAGGACCAGCTAACTTTTTATAAAGGGTTAACATTCCATAATCTTTTTGATTAGATGTTTTAATTGACATTTTCAAATAAAATGGACTATTAACAATAGAGTCAATCTGTTTAATGGTTAAATTCTTTGTAAATTCTTCAAAATCTAATTTGGCAGCGGAAACAAAATATTGTTTTGCTTGTCCGAGTTTTATAATATTTTGACTTTGACCAGTTTTAAGATTTTTGATAGAGAATTTATTTTCAATTTTACTTATCGTGAACCCCTCATTATTAGGATATTCCTGAGTAATTTCAGTGATTAGGGTAGGGTCTAATCTATAAATCGATTTATCCCTCCATTCTTTTTCGTCTGCAAAATAACGGATATCCAAATACCCATTAAAACCTGGAATATGACAAATATAGGCTTCCTTGGAGCCGTCAATCATCATATAGGTACCTAACATATCTTGAGTTTGAGTGCCTATAAAATAGGTTTTAATTAAATTATCTCCCTTATAAATCTGAATTTTTGTCCCTAATGATGCTAAATCCTTAAAAATGGTCTCCTTTGATTTCTCAGGGATTGTGGATTTAACCTCTAATAATTTTATACAATTCATCAGCAAATCAACTCTGTCTTGGAAGGCAACATATTTATTATTGACCATCCAAAGTCCAGGAGCATTTTTTGTTAAAGTAGTAGATTTCCCCGTTTTTTCGGCTAAAAATATTTTTGTAATGGAAGCCGTATCACTGACAGCAAAATTAGTTAAGGATTTAGATAATGTTCCTGTCTCTTGATTGGAATAAAATATCCATCCCAATCCGCTCCCGATTAATAATGCCAACAGATATAAAAGCGTCTTATTTTTCATATTTTATTCTCTAGACCGAAAATCTCCTTTTACGGATATAATTATAAATCACTCCAAATAATAAAATCAATATAACAGGAATGACAGTATTCAATATTTTGTAATAATTACTTTTTGATTTAACATCACCTGCATTTAGTAATCTCAATTTGAATTGTTTTGATCTTAAAGAAATCAATCCTTTTCTTCCATTGACCATGTAATCAACACAATTTAAGATGAATGTTTTATTCCCAAATGTTCTATTTGTATAGTAATCAAATCCTAAAGCATAAGGTTTTTGGTAGGATGGACTATAATTATTTTTCAAAATATCTCCGTCTGAAACAACTAATAACCTTCCTTCCTTAGACCCTTTTGGGGTAAATTGACCCATTCCGTTTTGTTTAATTTCTTCAGGATTTATCCTATTAAGCAAGGCTGAATTAAATTTACCTTCAACCAACACTGCTAAGTTCTGGATACCCATTCTAAATGCTCTAGGATTCATTTGCTGAGTAAGTGTTAGAGAAATTTGAGCAGGATGATTAACAACTCTTGTGTAAGGGCTGGAAGTTAATAAAATCGTCTTTTTAAGTTGATTGTTATCTTTTGGATTTAAAGTATCTATTGTATTGGCAAACCTAAACCATAAAGCTGGAATATTATTTACAATAGGATGATCAGAATAAGGTGTCACTACAGGATAAAATGGCCATTTAGCCAGACTTCCATTTTGATTACCTCCATAACTGGATTTCATTAGAGGAATATAATGGCAATTATAATCCTCTACAAGATTATAATTAACTCGGATTCCATATTTAAACATTAAATCGTCTAAATTCAATTTATGATTCCCAGTAAATCCCTGACCGCCTTTTAAGCTATCCATTTCAGCAATCAGATTATCAACACAATATAGAATATTTCCGCCATTAACTAAATATTGATCTAATTTGAATTTGTCATAATCAGTAAATGCCCCTTCTGGTTTAGGAATAATAATAGCCGCATAATTTTCTAAATACCCTTGTTTGACAGTAGGAAAATCAATAAAATCGACCTCATAATTATCTCTTAAGGAATTTGATATATCAGCTAAATAAATAGGTTGCAATTCATCATTTCCTTGTAGAATACCAATTTTGGGCTTAGATATGATAGTTAATTTTTTAATCGCATTTGCAAATTCATATTCCAATTGAGCAATACTTCTATTTAATTCCTCCTCTGGACTTGCATCTCCCCTTTGAGGCTGCATAATCATTGCAATGGATTCCGTCCCACCTAAACTGACTACTGCCCCAGGGACAATCACTTTAGAACTGGTTTGGTCTTCCTCGTTGACTTGTAATTCCGTAGGGACTAACCCTTTAGATGCAAGTTGTTTGAATAAATTGTTCTTAGTAGCTGCATCTGGTAAATCCTCTGGATTCTCAAATTGATACTGGATTTTATTTCCTGCAATGGTACGGAACTCGTCCAACATTTCCTTGCTGGCATCGGAAAGTCTTTTAACACCTGCAGGAAGGTCTTTACCAGTCAAATAGACCTTGATATAAACAACATCCTTTAACTCTTTTAATAATTTAATCGTAGGAGGACTAATCGTAAATCGTTTATCCTCTGTAAGGTCAATCCTTTTGTGGAATATCCCAAAAATGAAGTTGATAACAAAAATAATCCCTATTAAAAGAACACTTTGTAAAATGACCTGATTTTTATATTTTTTTGATTTATTATCTACCATTTTTTTCTTTCTAAACTTAATTTGGTTAATAATAAAAATACGTAAATAAAGCTAATAAAATAAAGTATATCCCTTGTATCTATAATTCCTCTAGAAATGGACTGATAATGGAACTCCAAGCTAAACAAACTGAAAATCCACTCATAATTTCCAAAAAATGGAATTTGTGATAAAAATCCAAGCAACATAAAGAAAAAGAAACAAACAAATAATCCGCCTATAAAAGCAACAATCTGATTGTCTGTAATCGAACTAATGTAATTCCCTATGGCCAAATAGGCTCCGCTGACCAAAATTAATCCAAGATAGGAACCTATGGTAGCTCCATGGTCTATATTACCAATAGGTTCTGCCAATTGATAAATGGAATAATAATATAAAATTGTTGGTGTAATACTAAATAATACCAATACCATCCCTGCAAAAAACTTCCCAAGGACTATTTGCATTTCAGTTACAGGTTTAGTAGCAAGTGTTTCTATAGTACCTGATTTTTTCTCCTCTGCAAAACTCCTCATGGTGATGGCAGGGATTAACAACATCAATATTCGCGGACCCAACTGAAATAATACATCTAAACTCGCATATCCATTGCTTAGAATATTACCCGGCAATATCCATAAAAATAAGGACATTAAAATTAAAAAAGTACAAATGGATATATATCCTATCAAAGAACTAAAAAATATATTGATTTCCTTCCTATAAATTGACCACATTAGTTTTGAGTTTTTTTATTAGTAAGTTCTCTAAAAATATTTTCCAATGTTTTTGCTTCGATTTTTATTTCAAAAATCGGATTATTTAATCGTTTAGCTATTTCAAAAATAGAAGGACGTATCTCCTCTGTACTATTAAATGACAGTAAATATCCATTGGTTTCTTGTACCAAAACCTTTAAATTAGGAATATGACTTAATTCTTTTTCTACTTCCTTAGAATTAGTCTGGAAGGAAACAAACAATTTTGACTCCTCTGCAAATTGATGCTGAATAGACTCAGTACTTTGATCAGCTACTTTGACTCCCTTATCAATTATGATGACTCTAGAGCAAATCGCCTGAACTTCTTGCAATATGTGCGTGGAAAACAATACCGTCTTTTCTTTACCTACCTCTTGAATCAATTTTCTGATTTCCACAATCTGATTAGGGTCTAATCCTGTTGTTGGTTCATCTAAAATAAGCACTTCAGGGTCGTGCAACAAGGCCTGAGCCAGTCCGACTCTTTGTCGATATCCTTTAGACAACATCCCAATTTTTTTATGTTGTTCAACACCTAATCCAGTGATTTCAACTAATTCTTTGATTCTTTTGTTCTTATCTCCCTTAAATAAACTGATTCCTGCCGCAAAATGAAGATATTCCTTTACGTACATATCAGTATATAATGGATTATGCTCTGGCAAATAGCCTATCGATTTACGAACTTCCAAGGAATTGTCCAAAATATCATAACCTGAAATCTTTGCATCCCCTGATGTGGGCATAATATAACAGGTCAACATTTTCATGGTAGTGGACTTCCCAGCCCCATTAGGACCCAAAAAACCAACAATTTCCCCCTTATTTACCTCAAAGGAAATACTATCAACCGCTTTTTGTTGATTATATAACTTACTTAGATTACTTACTTCTATGGTCAATTCTTAATGCTTTTACCCTATATAACGGACTTGCAAAGGTAATTGTTTTGGGTGCTTTTTAATATCATAAAATAGATACTAAATTAAGATTCATAATTTTGATCATGTGAAATTTGAAACTTTACTTTATTCTTAATTTAATAAAGTATTATTATTTCATATTTTACTCAAAAGTAAAAACGCAAAGAAAAGATTTTTGAATTATGGAGTGAATTCTTGTCCTAAGACAGTTTTTTAGCGTCCTCTAAGAATTTTGCCAATCCTAAATCCGTTAATGGATGATTTAGCAATTGAAGCAACACACTACTAGGTGCAGTGATAACATCTGCCCCAATGGTCGCACATTGCACTGCGTGTAATGGATGACGTACAGATGCAGCCAAAACTTCGCAATCAATAAAATAATTACCAAAAATGGTGCAGATTTCCTCTATTAACAACATTCCATCTCCGGAAATGTCATCAATTCTTCCAATAAAAGGGGAAACATAACTTGCTCCTGCTTTTGCAGCAATTAATGCTTGCATAGAGGAAAATATTAAAGTACAATTGGTTCTGATTCCTTCAGAAGTAAATATTTTTATGGCTTTAATCCCTTCTTTAATCATTGGGACTTTAACCACAATGTTGGTGTCAATCTTAGCCAATGCTCTTCCTTCACTCAAAATCCCTTCTAAGTCTGTTGATAAAACTTCTGCACTAACATCTCCTTTTCCAACAATATTGCAAATTGATTTATAATGCGCATAAATGGCCTCTTGTCCATGGATTCCTTCTTTAGCCATTAAAGATGGATTGGTAGTAACTCCGTCTAGTATTCCTAAAGCAGCAACTTCTTGAATTTGAGCTAAATTGGCAGTATCAACAAAGAATTTCATGTAGGTATTTTAGTTTTGGTTGGTTGAAAGATTAGTATTGAGGATGGATTAAAAAAAGGCAAGCTACCTGTATCGCGCCGCTACAACCGATGTCCACTTGCTACGTTCCCGTCCTGGGAGAAACAAAGGGAGCTGACCGTACAGGGCTTACCCGACTGCAAAAGTACAATTTGTATGGATATTTCAAAACAAAAAACTTGAATCTTGTTCACAGGTTTTTACAATCCTACCTCTTACCTTGCTATTTGTTGTAATTTTGCATATTAATCGATTAAAAATCATATCATAACGGTACTGATAATGAGCATTTCTAAAAATTTTGACCATCAACCCGCCGAAGAAAAATGGTATAAGGATTGGATAGATAATAAATATTTTGAGTCTAAAGTTGACCCATCCAAAAAGCCATATACTATAGTTATTCCTCCTCCTAATGTGACTGGAGTTTTGCACGTAGGACACGTTTTAAACAATACCATCCAAGATGTTTTTATTAGAAAAGCACGCATGGAAGGATTCAATGCATGTTGGGTACCCGGTACTGACCATGCCTCCATTGCTACTGAGGCCAAAGTAGTGGCAATGCTAAAAGAAAAAGGAATCGATAAAAAAGATTTATCCAGAGAGGAATTTTTAAAATATGCCTTTGAATGGAAGGAAACTTATGGATCCATCATTCTTAATCAGCTCAAAAAGTTAGGAGCAAGTTGTGATTGGAATAGGACGACCTTTACAATGGATGACCATTATTACAAGTCGGTTATCAAGGTTTTTGTAGATCTATATAATAAAGGATTCATTTACAGAGGCTCCCAAATGATCAATTGGGATACCGTTGCTCAAACGGCCCTAAGTGACGAGGAAGTTTATTTTAAAGAGGGTAACGCTCAATTATTTTACGTTAAGTATAAAATTGAAGACTCTGAGGAAACCATTTCCGTAGCAACAACACGTCCTGAATCCATTTTTGGGGATACTGCTATATGTGTTCATCCAGAAGATGAAAGGTTTATTCATCTAATCGGGAAAAAAGCAATTGTTCCGATTATCAATAGACTTATACCAATTATTGCGGATGAATACGTGGATCGTGAATTCGGTACTGGAGCATTAAAAATTACGCCTGCCCATGATAAAAATGACTACGAATTAGGCAAAAAACATCAGCTGGAAACTATTGATGTTCTTAATTCCGACGGAACAATGTCTAAAGATGCAGATGTGCTTGCAGGAATGGATAGGGTAGAGGCTCGTAAAAAAATGGGCAAACTCCTTGAAGAATCTGGCAATCTGATAAAAATTGAACAAATCACCAATAATATTGGACTTTCCGAAAGGACACATTCTGTAGTAGAGCCTAGGATATCCAATCAATGGTTCTGCAAAATGAATCAAATGGCAGATATTGCCTTGGAAGTGGTTGTAAAAGAACAAGTTAAATTTATTCCACCAAAATTTGTAAATATGTACAAATCTTGGATGGAATCCATAAGGGAATGGTGCATTAGCCGTCAATTATGGTGGGGACAACGGATTCCTGCCTATTATTTACCTGATGGAACCTTTGTAGTCGCTGAAAATATTGACCAAGCACTTGAATTAGCAAAACAAAAAAACAAGGAGTATCAACTTAGTGATTTAACGCAAGAAAACGACGTATTGGATACTTGGTTTAGTAGTTGGTTATGGCCTTTGGAGGTATTTAAAGGAATAAGTCAACCAAATAATCCAGAAATTGAATATTATTATCCTACTCAAATGCTGGTAACAGCTCCAGAAATCATATTCTTTTGGGTCGCTAGGATGATTATGGCTGGGATGGAATACAAAAAGGAAATCCCTTTTGAAAACGTTTATTTTACAGGAATTGTACGTGACGAATTAGGACGTAAATACTCCAAATCTTTAGGAAATTCCCCTGACATCTTCAAATTATTGGATCAATACGGAGCAGATGCATTAAGATTCGGAATATTAATCGCCTCTCCTGCAGGTAATGACATCCCTTTTAACACTACTAGTTGTGACCAAGGAAGAAACTTCATAAACAAATTCTGGAACGCCTTAAAATTAATAAAAGGATGGGAGGAAAACGGAAAAGTTAGTCCAGATGCATCCTTTGATGATCAAAATCAATTTGTTTTAGAGTGGTTTGAAAACAAAATAGGGCAGAGGATTTTAGAAATCAATAAGTATTATCAGGAAACCAATTTGCCTGAGGTAATTACTTCAATTTATAATTTAATTTGGGATGATTTCTGTTCATGGTATCTAGAATTGATTAAACCAAGCATGGATGGTTTAATCAGTGATAATACCTATCAAAAAACCATTAATTTCATGGAACAAATGATGCAATTATTGCATCCTTTTATGCCATTTGTAACAGAGGAAATTTATCACCTTTTAAAAGAGCGTAATTCTAAAGATAGCATTTGTGTTTCTGTTTATCCTCAAGCTAAAAATTTAAATATTGAATTATTAAAAGATTCAGAATTTATTTTTGAGGTAATTACAAAAATCAGAGGCTTTAAAGCGGAAAATAATATTTCGTTAAAAGAAAAAACGGAATTATTTATTAAATCAAATAATCCAAATAAATATCAAGTTTGGTTATCTAAAATTGAAAAATTGGCTGCCGTTTCAACCATAAATTTTGTAAACACGCCTCCTGAAGAAACCAGACAAATAATAGTAAAGTCAGACGAATTGTTTTTCCCATCTGTAGGAATAGATAAAGAAGCTGAAATTGATAAATTAGAAAAGGAATTAAACTACACCCTTGGATTTTTAAAATCAGTGGACGCAAAACTCTCTAACGAAAAATTTGTCCAAAATGCAAAAGAGGATGTTCTAATCAAAGAACAAACTAAAAAATCAGACGCACTGGCACGTATAAAAGTAATTGAAGAAAATTTATCCCGCTTAAAATAACCCTTAAATCCATTGGAAGATACCATACTCATATTAGACTTTGGAAGTCAATATACCCAATTAATTGCTCGTAAAATTAGAGAACTGAATATCTTTTGTGAAATTCATCCATTCTCTAAATCATTCGATTTAGCGGCTCATCCTCACATCAAAGGATTAATTTTAAGCGGAAGTCCCGCCTCCGTTAGGCAGGATAATCCTCCTAAACCGTCAATAGACTACTATAATTTGCAAATTCCTGTATTAGGAATATGCTATGGTGCGCAATTGATTGCTCAAGAGAATGGGGGAGAGGTAATTAAATCAGACAATAGAGAATACGGAAGGGCAATCCTAGAGGTAAAACAAAAAGAAAATCCTTTAATGCATCATCTAAGCTCAACCAGTCAAATTTGGATGAGCCATGCAGATACCATCAACATTCTTCCTATAAATGGACAAGTTTTAGCATCTACTGAAGATGTTGAAAATGCTGCATTTTATATCCTTGAAAAACATGTTTACGGAATTCAGTTTCACCCTGAGGTATATCATAGTACTGAAGGAAAACAACTACTCAAAAACTTCTGTGTTGATATTTGCGGATGTAAACAAAATTGGACCCCTGCCCATTATGTAGATGAAAGTGTACAATGGATAAAAGATACGGTAAAAGACCAAAAAGTTGTCTTAGGACTAAGTGGAGGCGTAGATAGTAGTGTTGCAGCATTATTAATTCATAAAGCAATCGGTCAACAACTTACCTGTATTTTTGTTGATAACGGACTGTTAAGAAAAAACGAATTTGACCAAGTCATTCATTCTTATAAAGACTTAGGTCTAAATGTAATTGGGGTGGACGCAAAATTATTTTTTTATGAAGCTTTGCAAAACCTTGAAGACCCTGAACTTAAGCGTAAAGCGATTGGTAAGATTTTTATTGATGTTTTTGAGCAAGAATCAAACAAAATTGAAGGCGTTAGTTGGTTGGCACAAGGAACAATCTACCCCGATGTGATAGAATCAGTTAGTGTAAATGGACCTTCTGTAACCATTAAATCCCATCATAACGTTGGAGGATTACCAGAAAAAATGAACCTTAAAATTCTTGAGCCTTTAAAAAACCTTTTTAAAGATGAAGTCAGAAGGGTAGGGAGAGAATTATCATTACCTGAAAACATCCTAAATAGACATCCATTTCCAGGTCCAGGACTTGCAATAAGAATATTGGGAGAAATTACTGAAGAAAAAGTAAAACTCCTTCAAGAGGCGGATGACATATTCATAGATCAACTAAAAAGAGCAAATCTATATGATAAAGTTTGGCAAGCCGGAGCAATATTATTGCCAATCAGGTCAGTTGGAGTGATGGGGGATGAAAGAACCTATGATCAAGTAATTGCCCTTAGAGCAGTTCAATCCACAGACGGAATGACAGCAGATTGGTGTCATCTTCCTTATGAATTCTTAGCCTTGGTGTCTAATAAAATCATCAACCAAGTAAAAGGGATCAATAGAGTAGTTTATGATATCAGTAGTAAACCTCCTGCAACCATAGAATGGGAATAATCCAATCCAAATATGAATAAACCAATCCTTTTATCTCTTATTTTATTTTTTATTTTTTGCATGAATGCAAGTGCAAAAAAAATCAAAGCCGTAATTTATTTACCTACTAACTTTAGTCTTCAAGCATTGCCAAAAAGCATCAAGCAAGTTGCCAATGGAGCTCAAGACTTTGTTAAAGGAGCATTAATTGCTGCCGATACTTTTTCCAAACTTGGGAATGATATAAAATTATTTGTATTAGAATCCAATGGAATCTTAAGCAATGCAGAATTATTAAAGGATACTTTACAAAAAATTCAACCCGATTTTATTATTGGTCCTTTTGAAGAATCAGGAATTAGATTTCTAGACCAAGTTTGTGCAGATTTAAAAATCAAATTAGTAAGTCCTGTTTTTATTACAGATAGTTGTCTAAAAAGCCCGAATTATGTACAATCTAATCCTGGCATCAATGATTATGGAAAAATAGCCGCACAACTCATAAATAATGAATATCGTGATCGTAGAGTAGTATTAATAAATTTCAAAACAACTTCTAAGGACCCTGTATCAATAGCATTTGTTAAAGATATTAATAAAGATTCCTTAAAAGTTATTGATTTACACGGAAAAGACGCAATTAACATCGATTTAGTTAAAGAATTGAGCCCTGCAAAAAATATTATTTTTATTCCTTCAAGGAATGAATATTTTGTGTCCAAGGTGTTGTCTAAACTTCAATCAGATAGTAGTGAGGAGTCCATTGTAATTGGACTTTATAACATGATTAATAACAAATCAATAGGGTATGATTTATGGGAAAAATTTAAAATCCATATCATTACGCCTAATCAAATTGATTATAGAGACCAAGTAACACAATATTTTATTCAAAAATATAGGAATAATTATAACGAGGAACCGAATGAAGTTTCCTTTAAAGGTTATGATGATATGTTTTTGCACCTATACGCTGCTAAAAACAATCAAAACTTACTTGATGATGAGTTTAAATTAATTCACACTAAATATTCCTTTGAAAAAGGAAGTTGTGATAACATGACAAAAAATAAAAGCTTATTCATATATCATTATACCGATAAGCACGAATTTATACAAAAATGATTCCAGATAAATATAAACACACCAGAATCCGTCAAGTAACTGAAGTCTTAGAAAATTTCTCTAAAAATAAAGGGAATTTTACTGTCGAACTTAAAAAATACTTTAATTTACATAAATACCTAGGCTCTAAGGATAGACGCCAATTAACAGACTTAATTTACGAATATTGGAGAGTAGGAATCTTTTTAGAAGGTACTCAAGAGGAAAAAATAAAATTAATAGTAGATAATTTTGGACAAGAAAATCCTACAATTATTGATTATAATAAATTTCCTGCGATTGACCAGGTTAGCCCAGAATTAGATAAAACGCAATTAATCAATCAAATTCTAAAGCGTCCAAAGGTTTATTTTCAAATAAGGAAAGAAGACGTTTCTATTGTCCGTAAGGAACTCAGTGTAGATAAAATTGAATTCGAAGAGCTAACAGACTGTATTTTTAATACAAATTCAGATGAAAAATTAACCAATTTATTTGCCTATAAAACAGGTAAATTCTGGATTCAGGATGCCAATACCGCCAAAAGTATTCACTTATTTGCTGACCCTCAGGATAATCAATCTTGGTGGGATGCTTGTGCAGGAGCAGGTGGAAAGTCACTTTCTTTGGTGAACATGAATTCAAAAATTAGATTATTTGCAAGCGATTTAAGAGAAGCTTCAATATCAAATTTAAAAGATAGATTTAAGGTGATTTTCCCAAATCAAAAAGTAAATGCATTTGTACATGACGCAACACGTCATCTAGGCGAAGGTTATTCTCTTTTTGACGGTATAATCTTAGACAGTCCTTGTACGGGTAGTGGAACTTGGATGAGAAATCCAGATCAATTAACCCAGTTTGAAGTTGAAAAAATAGGGGCCTACTCAGAAGTTCAAAAAAGCATCATTTCTAAAACTTTTGAACATTTAAAAGTAGGTGGAAAACTTTTATATATCACTTGTTCAGTTTATAAAACTGAAAACGAGGATGTTGTATCACATTTATTAAAAACGGATAAACAAGCTGAATTAGTGAGTCAAAATTATTTGAATGGATTTGAACAAAATTCAGAGAATATATTTGTAGCTGTAATAACAAAATCAAAATAATGGAAGATAGTCCTAAACTTTCGGGTATGCGTAAAGCATTAGTAGATGATTTAGATGCTAAAATTGGACTTAATTTCAGAATCAAAAAGGCATTTATGGATGTCCCACGACATTATTTTTTAGATAGTGCCTTGGCTGAAAATGCCTATAAAAACAATGCAATTAGCATTGATGAAAATCAAACCATTTCAACACCCTCAACAGTCGCATTACAAACCAAATGGCTAGATGTGCAGTTTGGTGACAAAATACTAGAATTAGGTACAGGAAGTGGATTTCAAGCGAGTATTTTAGCTGCCATGGGAGCTGATGTTCATTCCATAGAACGCCATCCTGATTTAAGTAAAAAAGCCGAATCTGTTATTCGATTTTTAGAACTCCCTATCCACTTATATATTGGGGATGGAACCCTAGGATTGCCTCATTTAGCACCTTTTGATAAAATAATTGTCACTGCAGCTGCACCAGAAATCCCTAAAACACTTATTCTTCAATTAAAAATAGGTGGAATTATGGTCATTCCAATTGGGGAGCTTGATAAACAAACAATGCATAAAATTACCAAAACAGAAACTGAACTTTTAGTTGAAAAACAGGAAGGATTTAAGTTTGTTCCTTTAATCGGACAGTTTGGTTGGTAGGTAAAGTCTTGATTTGCCACTCAATAAGCTACTTATAAAGCAACTCAAAACAAAGATGGGGAACAATTCCCACCCAAATAATTCTCCTCCAATTATTGCAGAAGCAAATGGAGTTTTTGTTGCATTTCCAAAAACACAAATAAATCCAATACCAGCTATTATTGGGGTCATGGCAGGATTGAATCCACCTAAAGTTGAACCTAATGTACTGCCTATAAAAAATAAAGGAGTAACCTCTCCACCAAAATAACCACATCCTATCGTAAAGGAGGTAATCAACAACTTCATAACACTCAAATACCATACGTGAATAGTATTAAAGGACGATTCGATTTCAAGAATTCCTAATCCTAAAATCAATTGATTATGAAGGAAATAATAATAAATAAGCGTCGGTAAAGCACCAACTACAATAAATATATATCCATTCCTAACTGATTTAGAGGAAACAGTTTTAAGTCTGTTTCTAATAAAACAAAAAATCCTAGAAGCAATAGCTGATAGTACTATTAATCCAAGGATAAGCATTAATTTATTCTGACTAAATGGAACATTCAATAAGGTCAATTTAGGATAAAGGGTGTGATGCACCCCTAAAAATCGTACTAAGTAGTCTGATAAGAATGAAGCTATTAATATCAGAATAGCATTAGGATCATATATTTTTTTTAAATCTCCAAGCTCAAAAGCAAATACAAACCCTGCTATTGGTGTTCCAAAAACAGCAGAAAATGCACAGGCCAAAATCGTTTTTTTTAAAATTAATATCCATTTATCTGGAATGTTAAAAAATGGATGCACAATATAGGGCATTGTAAGTCCATAGATCATTTGAACGGCCGTTCCCTCCCTACCTACACTAGCACCTCCTAAATGACTCAAAACTGTTCCAACATAATTTAAGATATGCATCCTGCGTGGATATTCGGATTTATTGACCGTAGGATTATCATTCAATATCAATTGCATACCACCCAATGACTTAGGCTCAAATTTTAGATATAAATAATAACTTAAAATCCCAAATAACGGAAGCCCATATATTAAATAAGGATATTGGATTCTTAATTTAGTAACATAATCTAAGGAATAAATTAATCCAAAAGACAATATGGAGGAGGCAACTAAAATTGCTACGAAAAACAAAAAAATATAAAAATAAATCTTCATTTTTATAACTAAAAAAATGACTATTTCTTCTTTGGTACTATTTGATTTACAATTTTATCCGCCCATATATCATACATTTTTCTAGAATAATGCAATTGATCTGGAGCTAATAAGGTGTTATCTTTTGATACAAGTTTAGAAGACTCTGTAATATCAACAAACTTAACTCGATTATTTTTAGCCTCTAATTTAGCATAGAAATTAAATGAATCTAATTCAAAATTGATTTTCTTTACATCCATTTTTTTACCATAAGGCGTATATCCATAATTAGGGATACTTAGAACAATAAACCTTGTGGTATCATAATTGACATATTTCATGGCAATTCTAATGACTTCTCTCATTAAATAAGCATATTCAATAGTGGATCTACCTTGATATTGATTGTTCACCCCTATACATAGCGTGATATAATCAAAAGTATCATGGTTCCCATAATTCGATCTTTCTAATCCTCTTATAGCGGACATAAGATTGCCAGCAGTCCAACCTGTTTCCGCAATAACCACAGGATTGTTAACTTGAATTCCTTTTGTCTGTAATTTTTGAGTTACTAAATAGGGAAAAGTTTCTTCTAATTTTAGCCCTTCACCCTTAGTATAACTATCTCCAAGGTACAGTATCCTTAAAGGCTTTGTCGATTGCCCATAAGAATTAAAAACCAGGAATAGAACCAAATTAAATAAAATTCCAATTTTAAAGGAAAACTTCATTGTGTTACAAAAATACTAATTAATAGAAGAACGTACACGGGAGCTAAAATTTCTCCATTCAGTCATTAAATCAGAATTATTTTTACTCATTTGTTCTAAAATCCATTGAGCGCCAAGTAGATGAGTCAATTTTTCCCCTTCGTCTTGACCTTCAATTTCTTGTGATACTTCTTCACCATTTTCTAATAATTGAATAAACTCATTAATTTGATCTAAATTAAAGTCTTCAGCCAATTTTTTTATTACCGCTATTTTCATGACTATTCTAGTTGATATTCAATTGATTTGCGTAATCCTCTATTAGTTCAGGTTTAGCAAAATTATCTGCTTTTACAATTTCCCCATGATTTAATATAGCAAAAAAAGGAAGATTTGTCACACCTGCAAATTTTCTTGCTAATGGACTTTCCTCTGCATTTACTTCTACAAATTTGATGTTTTGATTGGACTCTAAATCGCTTATTTTTTTATATTTTGGACCTATCAATCTACAAGACCCACACCAATCCGCATAATACTTTACAAATACTTTTTGATTCTCATTAATAAAAGTATTAAAATTTGAATCATCCAATTTAATTACTGACATATATTTAATATATTATTTTAACTTATTTTTTGCTTTTTCCCAATAAATATCCATTTCTGACAAGGTCATATTTTGAATTTCTAAATTATCCAATTTCATCATCGCTTCCATTTCTGTGAATCGATTCAAGAATTTAAGGTTGGTCTTTTGAATGGCGTTATCAGGATTAATTTTTTCAAATCTTGCAAAATTCACTAAACTGAATAACAAATCACCAAATTCTTCTTCCCTTTCTTGCGGATTGGTAGCTTCTTCGAATTCAAGGAGTTCCTCCTTAACCTTATTCCAAACATCGATTTTATTGTCCCAATCAAATCCTACCGAGCTTGCTTTTTCCTGTAATCTCTGAGCCTTAACCAATCCAGATAAACTCTTAGGAACGCCACTTAAAACAGACTTTGTTTTCTCCTTCTCTAATTTAATGGATTCCCAATTCTTCTTAACTTGGTCGGAATCCTCTGCGTTTACATCACCATAAATATGAGGATGCCTGGAAATTAACTTTTCTCTTAGTGCTTTACAAACGGATTCAAAATCAAATAAAGATTCTTCCTCCCCTAAAATGGAATAAAATAATACATGAAGCAAAACATCTCCAATTTCTTTTTTTATCTCAGACTTGTCACCTCCAATGATGGCATCAGCCAATTCAGCAGATTCCTCTAATGTCATTGGACGTAAAGATTCCCAAGTTTGTTCCTTATCCCAAGGACATTTAACTCTTAACTCTTTAACTATTTCAAAAAGATGAGAAAATTCAGGATACTTATTGTCGTCTATAGAGGTATTATTTGATTCCACACAGCAAAATTAGAGCTAATTTTCTGACTACTTATTAAAAGAAATCAATAAGCCTATGCTTATAGGGTATAGACAAAAATCTACTTTGTCAAATCATTGACTATTACCTTAGGATACTGAGCTTTATCAAATGTAAAAACAGCATCTAATAAATTTGCACTTCCATTAAAGTTAGAAACCTCATAAGTATAAATGTTCCCGTTTTTTTCAAAAGCCTTTGACTTAACAATATTATTGTTTTTGTCTAAATACATTTTGATTTTAAAAACGGACTTCTTTTTATCTATAGGTGTCAATTCAATTAATTGATAAATTCCTTCCATGCCCAAATAGGCGGCAGTATAATTTTTATCGTGCATTGTGAATATCTCCGATGGATTAAATCCTAATATTTTAGGGTCATAATTGGTGATTTGAACAGAATTATCATCTTTTAGGTAGGTATAAACCTTTTTACCATCACACATGATGTTCTGTTCCTTCATTTCCAATTTGAATTTACTTCCTTTTAGGAAAGCTGTTCCCATTTGCATATCCTTAAATTTCTCTTGCGGAATTTCAATCATATACTTAAAATCAGCTTTAATTGATTTAAACCCTGCGTACTTTTTACTGACTTTAGTAAGAATTTCCTTCCCTTTTTTTAGGTCTTGTGTGTAGGATAATTGGATAAGAACAAATGATAAGAAAATAAAACTGAATATTTTTTTCACCTTAGGTTGTATTTTGATATTTAAACTATTTATATTTATTGACAAACTTATTCAAAAACTGTTCCAAACTCAGATCGTCTGAAATAAGAACCTCCCTCGGCTTGCTCCCATTATTTTCTCCAACAACGCCTGCTTTTTCCAATTGATCCATGATTCGTCCTGCTCTGTTATAACCAAGATTCAATCGTCTTTGTAACATGGATGTCGAGCCCTGTTGTGTCCTGACAATCATTCTCGCCGCCTCTTCAAACATCGGATCCATATCAATATCACCTGAATCCCAACCACCTAATTCTTCTCCATCTTCTGTAAAGATTTTAAGTCTGAACTCCTCGGGGAAAGGTTGTAATGCAATATGTTCGTTTAATTTTTCAACTTCATCGGTGTCAATAAAGGGACATTGTAACCTGATAACATCATTTCCAGTTGAAAATAACATATCTCCCATTCCTACCAATTGATCAGCTCCTCCAGAATCCAGAATAGTTCTAGAATCAATTTTGGATGTTACTCTAAAAGCCAATCTAGCAGGGAAGTTAGCTTTGATTGTTCCTGTAATAATATTTACGGAAGGTCTTTGTGTTGCCACAATTAAATGGATTCCTATCGCTCTTGCCAATTGTGCTAATCTTCCGATAGGCATTTCAACCTCCTTTCCTGCCGTCATCATTAAATCAGCCAACTCATCAATAACCAAAACTATATACGGCAATTTAATATGCTCTGTAGGGTCCAATTGACCCTTCATTACCTTTGCATTATATTCCTTTATATTACGAACACTAGCATCCTTTAACTTGTCATAACGATTATCCATCTCCACACAAAGTGACTTTAAAACGTTGACAACCAATTTAGTATCAGTAATTATCGCTTCTTGACCATCAGGGAGAATAGGTAAAAAATGTTTTTCTATTTTTTTATACAGATTGAGCTCTACTTTCTTAGGGTCAACCAAAACAAATTTGACATCCGCAGGATGTTTCTTAAATAAGATGGAACTGATTATCGTGTTAATCCCCACTGACTTTCCTTGACCTGTTGCCCCTGCAACCAATAAGTGAGGCATCTTTGTCAAATCGGCGACAAAGACCTCATTGTTAATTGTTTTCCCTAAAATGATTGGCAAATCATAAGTCGTATTTTTAAAATTATCCGATGCCAACGCTTCCTTTAAAGAAACTATTTCTCTATTAATATTAGGTACTTCAATCCCTATGGTACCTTTACCAGGCATAGGAGCAATAATCCTAATTCCTAAAGCCGATAAACTTAATGCAATATCATCCTCTAAATTTTTGATTTTAGAAATTCTAATTCCAGGCGCTGGAATAATTTCATATAAAGTAACGGTCGGACCTATTGTGGCCTCAATTTTATCAATTTTGATTTTATAATTTTCTAAAGTCTCAACAATCAACTGTTTACGCTCTTCCAATTCTTCTTGATCAACCATTGAAGAACGTTTAGGATAAGTCTTCAACAAGGATAGAGTAGGATACTCATACAACGAACCTCTATTAACTACTTTCTCCTCATCGGATACCAAACTTTTATTCTCATCAATAATGACGGCCGGTTTGGATACACTTGATTTAACCTCAAAACCTATATCATTCTTGGTAATTGGCTTTACAGGATTATTAGATCCACTAAATGAACCTTCAATCTCATCTAATATTTGTGTCGGTGTTTTAGGCTGATGCTCTTTTTCCTTATGAATAGCAATAGATTCTTGATTCACAATTATCGGATTCAAATCTCTATTTTTAACAATCAGTGGCAAATCAATTGGTAACCTTGGCTCTAATACTTGACTTAGTTTATCAGAATTATTAACGTGGATAGATGTATTTTTTTGAACAGAAGCAGACTGTAGATTTAGTTCAATTTCTTTATCTTCCTCCTCATGACCACGATTTATAAAATTAAATAAAGTAGAAGAGTATTTTAATATTAGTACGATTATCGGTAGAGTAAGTAAAATAATAATCCCTAATCCTCCAATATAGGTTCTTATTTGATTTTGAATAAAGTATCCAATTGCACCACCTAAAAAATTGAACTTAGGACTATGATTAAAAATAAATCCAAAAGCAATTGATAAATAAAGGCAGGCAGGAATTACAAATCTAGAAAATTTGATTGCTGAAGTATTTTTAACCTTCCAAATAATTTTTATACCATTAAAAATGATTAAAGCTGAAAACAACAAAGAAGCGATTCCTATTCCTTTATTAATCAGCAGCTCAGAGAAAAATACGCCTAGTCTGCCCATCCAATTATGAGCAAGTGTATTCGCACTATTTTGTCTAAATACCCCCTCATCCAAAATAGACTGATCTTTTTGCCAATAGAAAACATAGCTTAAACAACTAATAAAAAGAAAGCTTCCGAATAATATGGAAATAATTCCAACCCATCTTCTGATAAGAACAACATATTTTAAGGCTTTTTTATTTATAACCTTATTTATAGAATCTTGATCAGAATGGAATTCTGAATAATTTTTAGGTATATTAGCCATTTTTTATTCGTCCAGAGGATAATACCTATGCAAAGGTAAATAACTATATTAATGAGTCAATATCACATATGACAAAAGTGGAAATCTCTTTAAAAGAAAAGAAATTTTCCACTTTTTGCCTTTTTATATTAACAACAAGAAAACAAGTATTATTTTTCATCATCATCCGATTCATCAATGATGATTTCTGTTGCACTACCTTTTTCTTTTGTAGGATCCAAAACAGGTTTTTTAACATTTTTCACCCCTGCCAATTTCAAAGCTTTATCTGCCATATTGACAAAATTTTGTGGCGTATGATATCCTTTAGCCATAAATACTTTATCTTTAGTGGAATTGAAGAATATAAAAGTAGGGACTCCAGTTGCGCCCCAACTAGTTACCCTTAAATTGTCTAACCCATTATCTGGATCAATCATTACGGTTACAAAATTATCATTGATGTATTTTGCCAATTCAGGATTTTCAAATACCTCATCCATCCTTTTGCTAATTTGACAAGTGGAGGTTCTAATAAATGCCATGATAGGTTTGTTTTCAGCTTTTGCTTTTTTTCCAGCAGAATTCCATCCTTTCACCTGATCAAAATGGATTTTACCTTGTGCGTTACAAAAAAGGACTCCGATGAACAAAAAGCCAAGGGAGAAGATAAATTTTAGAGCTTTCATTTTATGATATAATTAATAACAAAAGTAATGGAAATATCATACCAAATTTTGTGGTATTCATCAAATTTCTTACAAACCTGGTATTCATTTCAAAATTGAAGTGGACCTTGCCTTACTTTTTAATCCACAATCCCTAATCTGTAATGGATTCAAATTACAACCTTAAATTTTTGAATGAATTCTTAAACAATTATAAAACAATAAGTTAAACAATCTAAATCCAGTTCTGAATATGCTTTTCACCTTCTGTTTTATCTAATAACTTTGGACGTTTAAAGAATTTCCCACAAGTTAGGTCGGATAGTTAAAACTTAATATTAACATTCCGTTAATAAATGGTAATTTGCGGGTACAAATGAGTGATTCAAAGATTAAAGTTAGATTCAATAATCTAAAGGATAAAGACTTCGTGTCTGAGTTAAAAAATCGAGTAGATAGTTATTTTAAGGACAATAACTTGTCCCCAAATGCAAACAGAAAGATGCTAATTAAAACCATCTCTCTACTACTAATTACCTATGTTCCATACTTTTTAATCATTTTTGCAGGACTGAACCCTTGGATAATGTTAGGGTTATGTGCAATAATGGGGCTTGGAATTGCCTTCATGGGCTTCAACATCGGACACGATGCCCTACATGGTGCGTATAGCAACAGTAGGATGGTAAACAAAATATTGGGATTCAGTTTCAATATTGTTGGTGCCAATGACTATTTTTGGAAAATTAAACACAATGTACGTCATCATACATATACTAATATTTATGA